>Ga0114959_10003445_pt1 | contig 12424 bp, 8 predicted proteins | sample C_130625_EF_Meta_FD_87317 | JGI IMG/M metagenome (GOLD analysis project Ga0114959, IMG submission 87317) | Freshwater microbial communities from Lake Croche, Canada to study carbon cycling - C_130625_EF_MetaG | ecosystem: Environmental > Aquatic > Freshwater > Lake | place: Lake Croche, Canada...
CAATGGACAAACACAAGGACGAAATTGCCAAGAAAATTCGGAAAGGCGCCAGCGTCTTGCGATCCTCCAAACGCCTGAACCAAATTCTCCAGCGAAAATACGATTATTACGCCTATGAATTGGGCAAAATGGCCCAAGATGCGGACATCAAACAGTCACCTCACGCGAATCTGCGCGATCGAATTCTTGGACAGGACGATTTTGTAAAACGTCAATCGAACATTATTCAATTCGTAGCCCTGTTTTGCCGCGATCCCGTGGATGATTGGGGAGAAAATATGTTTTGGTATTATTGCAACGACAGCAATGTCCCACTTTTGCCCAGCTTTTTATTACAGTTGGCCCAAGCCTTTGTCTCCAATACCTATAGTAAAAAGCTGAGCGAGATTTGTCGAATTCGAGGACAAGTCGAAGACAATCGCATCGTCGACAAGTACAGTGGATACACCATCCGATTCATTGATTTTGTCGATGAACAGGGATACGATGAAGCCGGGTTCAAAGTCATTACTGGAGATGTGATGGAAAAAGATGCAGGAGAGGCATTTTTAGAAGTCGTTGCCAAGAACGGCGAGCAAAAACGCCGCATTTTTGAAAATGAAACCTCCGAGAAAATCTTCGCCATTTACAAATCCATTTCCTCGACCTTGGGATTGCCCTTGGACAGTATTGAAGATTTCGTTTTGCAAAGTGCGAATGAAGTGATCCGCGTCGATGTCAAATCCAAGGAAAAGTATGAACTGGATAGTGAGATGGCAGAAAAACAGAACAAAAAACGTCCGCCACCCTATGAAATGTATTACAATAAATCGATGATTCTCATCGTTTCCGGAATCATATTAGTGGGTATTCAAACTGCCATTCCCCCTTTCAAAATCCACAAGACCAATCCCGGGTGTGCGCGATCCTTCCGCGGATTCCCCGAAAATGGAGGTTCTTCCGAAGATCTCTCTGGGTTGCAGTACTTGGCCTGCGTCATTAACAAACTGAAAAACACATTTTCACCTTGGAATTCGATCAAACCCATTCCATTACCCATCCTGACCGAACAATTGCGCAAAACAATCGAACTCACCATCGTGAAACGATCCGTCTTTATGGAATTGTACGCGAAAAAACGAGAATACAATGTTTTGTTTCCAGAGTTGGAGGTCCCCGAAAATGTGGCCTTGCAAAAATGGTTGCACTTTATGCCGCCACTAATCAAGTACGACGTCAGCAAAAAGTTGCGCGGACTTTCTGCACAGTTCAAACAGGAGCTGGACGAAACGCAGCGTACGAGTACATCGAAACAGCGAGAAGTGATATCCATCTACAAATCCAAATGCGCACTCTTCGGTACGAGCATCATTCAACAAATCAATGCAATCGTATCGGCAAAAGACATTGTTTTGAGAACCGCCTCCAATCTTGGATTTCTCGAAAACGCCTGTTGCAATGATCGGAACTCTTTGCGAGCATTGGACTATTTCATTGAAGAAGACAAGAACATTGCCGTTCACGCAAAAATGGTGGAGGGCTGGGAAAAGGTATTGCACGAAGTGAACGGACGCTCACGTGCACCCTATTTGTTTCACTCGCAGAACACACGTATCCAGTATCCGCCGATACACAAGGAACACACCGATGCAAATATTTACACCACGTTTATTCATTATCTCAACTTGGACAAGGATCTACCGATTCCCGAACCAATGCGCGCATTTATGACCGAAAAACCCCACGGATATCAATCGCACTGGAACTTGCTGGAAAAGATGGAGTTTTTGAAAACCCACGGCAAACGTTTTACTTTGGGTCAGTTGCATCAACTGATGCACATTGTCCACGAGCAAAACGTCGTCGATCTCAATCTTCGCAAAGTCCAAGGTTCGGCCGTTGACGCTCTACGTGATTTACTACAATATTTCGATGACCACTATGGAATGAACGATGCCGGTTTGGACTATGAGTTCCGTCTGCGGTTGCAGGCGGTTTTGGACAAATACGATCCGAGTGCAATGGTTTCCGCGGTCAACGACGAAACTACCAAGCTAAACAAATGGCTCATTCTCTCCAATGAGGAATATCTGGATCGATTAGGGGACTTCTTGGACAAACACGGAAACCTTTCGCGGACGGCTTTCCGTCAATTGCAGGAACTTTTGGCGAATATTCATATGTGGAACTTGGATCCTACCCGAAATGAAAACGAAATCCCGGCCGCGGGAACCAACGAAACCTCAATGTATACGGTTTTGCAGTTTATGAAGAATTCCATCTATTATATGACGCGTGTCTATCCCGAAATGATTTGCAATAACCACATAAACAGTGATATTGTACATAAACATTGGGACCTTTCACCCAACCATAACAAAGACATTTCCCTCTTTCTGAAAAAATATTATGAACCACTGAAAAAATTCAAACACAACGAAGTCTTGCAACGCGTTTTGCGCGATTTGCAACAGAATATGGCCGACTTGTACTTGTTTATACAACATCTCCCCGCGTTTACACCTATTCATAAAGCGTCGGGAGAAGGATCGCAGACGTTTTACTCACTCTTTGACAAACGTACACTCTATTTGATTTATACGAATCTATGGTACTCGGTCCTCTACAAATATGTAGAAGCCACGGAAAATCCAGATTACATTCAGCTAGATATTTTGAAACGTCGTGACGATCAACGCGAATTGATTCGTAATGAAAAAGACCCTCTTGCAATTCAACCATCCATCGCAAAATATCAAAATGACCAAGAAGCGGAATATGCCGAAGATATTATGGAGATGCAAATCGTTTCGGGCGATCAAAAGGTTTTCCAGTCCCAAGTGGCGGAAATGATTCTGGCCTTCTTGGACATCGACGATAAAAACAAAAAAGCCTTGGATGTTTCTTATGAAGAATTGGAAAAACGAATCGTTCGATCCAAGATTCGCGAGAAGAAAATGATTACCGATTATTTGCGAGATATGGAACGCGACGAACGCCGCGTTGAGGATGAGATGAAAAAGGTGAAGTTGGGCCGATGGAATGTCGGATTGCGAGCCGGTTTAGTCAAATATGACAAGGAACGTTACGAAGAAGAACGCCAAGAATTATTCCAACAGTTGACAAACCGCATTGACGTGGAAGAAGAAAACATACCGATTCATCGCGACATTGATGAATTAGAACGGGAAAAAATGAACGAGGACTATGACCAAGAAGGCGAAAATATCCAAGGTTTGGACGAGGACTATCGGGATGGTGTATACTACGAAGATGATCGCGATGATGATGCCGATTACGAATAAAATGGACCGCAATCTCTAGACCTACGTAGAACTTCTATACTATAAAATCTAGTGAATTTATAGTATGCAACAACAAATCATTCTTTATATTCGCAGAAACAAAGTAAATGCGGCCATTTTGCTGTTCTTGATTCTGTTTTTCATTTATCATTCGATCAAACCGAGTATCACGTATGGAAATAGGGGCGAATTCCGACCTTTTGGCGTTGGCTACAAAAACAAAACAGTAGTTCCAATGTGGTTTGTGGCAATTATTTTAGCCATTTTATCTTACATCGCTGTTTCTATGCTATAAGCGATAAGCGATAAGCGATAACATTATCTATCTAGAAAGATAATGTTTTGCTGTGTTTGACGTGAAAACGAACGATATTATTACGAAATATGAAACTTTTGCACACGTGGAGCTTCACCAATCACTAAATCGCGCTCAAATGGACCCACCTCATATTGCACCAAGGTAGACACCGTCGTGTTCAAATCCTCACCTGGAGTCACTTCTACGTGATGAATCGCATATTTCATTGTTCGGATCGATTGAACCACCGGCAAGAGTTCATTTACATAGACCGACATCGCCTGGTGCAGTGCCTCGCGCACCCCCGTTTGTTCATATTCCTCTATCATTTTCCGCACAATTTCTTGTATACGATATTGCTCTTGCATTTTCCGCGAAAGATTGGTTTTACGTTCCACATTGTTGTAGACCGACGAGTATTTGTCAAACAATTCCTTGTAAAAATCACTCGTCGATTGATATTCCGCCAATTTTTGTTTGAACTCTTCGACCGCCTGTTTTTCACCGACATAGCCAAACAGTGCATCCATCTTTTGTTGAATCATATTCTGTTTTGAATCTGGCAATGTATCGGCTAAATGAATATCGATCAACTCTTCAAAATTAAAAATGTCGCCATTGAAGATCTGAATATTCAGTCCACACGGTTTTACAGTGTCTCCACAGTGCGCACTGTATTTCTTGTCCGCCGTACGAAACACGGATCCAACCGACCGATTGCATCCCACACATTTGCCTTGGACTTCGCGCGCCCGTTTCTTTCCCAATTTCCCCTTGCCCGCCTTTTCAAAGGCAACACGTTTGGCTTTCAAGAGTTTGGTTTCATAATCGTCTTTGAGACGGAAAAATTCTTGAATGCTTTCTAAATAATGAAACTTTTGATCCGATTTCTTGGCCGGCGTTTTCGCATTCTCAATCACAATATCATTGTCCATCTCGAAATCGTCCAAGGACGCGGGGACGTGTTCCAACATCAAAAGGGGGTTTTGCGAACAATGAAGCCGTTTCAAATCGGGACACGTACTCAGATTCAATCGTTTGAGATCATTGTTTTCACATTCCAAGTCTTTCAGGGTCGCCGGTAAATGGACCAAGGTCGCCAATGAATTGTTGGAAATGTGCAAAACCTCTAGTTTAGGTAGATTCTTGGCATCGAATTTCGTAATATGATTGTTGGATAGATTGACCGATTCCAAGGTAGTGGGGAGGTCGATATCGACCAAGAGCTGGTTTTGACAATCTAGATGAGTGATTCCTTCGGGAATGTTGCGCAGGGCCGTAACCTGGCCCTCTTGTTCGAAGAATATCTGTTTGACTTGTTTGTATCCGCGATCTTTTAGAATGGAAAAATCCACATCTCCGTGCAGAGGTAAGTCGATCCGTAATTCGGCGGTGGACGAAGCATCCAAGGATTGCAAGATACTTTCTAAATTGGATTGGGCCGTATTATTGGTTGTCAGTACTTCTTCGCGTTTTTGTTCAATGGTATTCATTCGTATGAATGGCGGTTTAACTCCCTATTATACAATGCGCCCATTTTTTATTACAAAAGTGTTCGCAAAGCATTGTTTGTATTTCGTATAGGCATCTGCATATTTTGCGATTCGGCTTGGTAAAACCTGATCTTGGACAAAACATACTCTTGATCACGCAACATCTTGGCGCGAACCTCTTCTTCCGACGGCTTTTTGCGATAACAACAATAGAGTGTCCAACCCACAATAACTAGAAAGGCGATGAATATGCCTACATTGAGTGCAGTAGAATAGGTTTTGATGCGTACGTGATGACAGCTTTTCAATGTATCATACATAAAATGGCTCATCCCATTTTCAATCAAACGTGGCGGGTCCATAGAGTCCAAGTTTGTATTTCGTCCACAAAAAAACCCATTGCTACAAACGGATGACACCTCGTCAAAATGTATGTTTTGCGATTATTACAAGGCAAAAATAGATGCGCATTGTATATACGAATATGACTAAAACAAATGGCGATACAATACCGAAACAAACACCCATTCCAACACCCACCACGGATCCAGGACAAACCAAAACTCAAAAATTATATTCGATTAGTTACGGAGTCATTCTATTGTGTGTGTTGTACGCCGCCCCTCTTGGCTTGATCTATTATTTTACCCATTACCAAAATCACACGCTGTTTTCTGGATGGATGATCTTTTTTTTCACACTGATGTTGATCTACATCTGCAATTTGTTGTTTTATCGTGTGGCAGTAATGAATGATACAACCGCACAGATTGACAAAATCACTTCGTCCACTGCTGGCTATGTATTTGGTATAACATTGATGGCTCATTTCATAGTAAGTTTTACTCTTTTTGTCATCACTGTCTATCCAGGATTGATAGAAGTCTTTGAAAATACGGTTGGATTGTGGGGAGCCAGTTTTTGGGGATTGAAACGTTTAGCCAATGAAATATTTCATAGTCCAGTGATGGAGGTCATCAAAGATAATGTCGTCGACTCGAACGTTTTCAACTATGGATTCTTGATTGGACAGTTCAATCGCGAAAACGTAGATGAATTGATCAAGGCATCCCAAAAATGCGATGAAAAAGAAACGCCCTTTATGCTCGATTTCCAATTGCGTTTTACAACACAGGAACAAGTACATAAGTTGAAAGAATTGGTCAATATGAAACACAGTTTAGGCCATTTTACGTGGATTTATTTATCCTCTGTGGTAACCTTGTTTGTAAGTATGATTGCACTTTTGCAAAACTAATGTTTGACGTTCTCTGTAGTACCTATCGAGATTGATGCGTCTATTCGGGATTTTCTTACTTTGATGCCAAAAAATGTTTGTGTTATATATAAAGATGGCAGACAAACGAAAACGTTGTCCAGATTGCTGCTACAAAGACTACAGTCCGACGTATATGAGAAGTGAGTGGATTTGTGATCGATGCGGGTTTTGGAGTCCAAACTATATTATGATGCCTGATAACTTGGATAAGTGCTATACGTATGCAGATAGTATACGTACGGAAATACAGGCTATGCGTGAGCGTGAGGGTATTATACGTAAGGGGGGCACACGAAAAATAAAACGCGGTAAACGCCAAAGTAGAAAATCATCAAAAAATAAAAGAAGGTCCTCTCGTCGCACTAATTGATAGATTGTACATTCAGGAGTTTACAAACGCCAATTATTTATAGATATTTTTATAAATAATCATTTATACATTTTGGTTAGTGTCTTCATTTTGGCTACAAAACCGCAGATAGACCATTTTATAGTACGTATATATTATTCAAGTATATTTTTGAAGTTTATCCACGAATAGAGATTGACTTCTCTCGGTCCAAAATGGACCTAGAGAATAAAGGAGAACCGACTAAAACCAAGGCTTTAGCTCCAACTGTTTATAAACGCGGTCGTGATGTTGGGGTAGTTCCAAGGGAACCACCAAGGTACTTTGATCCTGCAAATATTTCATATATCCCATCAACTCACCATATACAGAAGGAACGATATAATCCCAAACGGTCTGATTCAATCGTTCCACTTCTTTCGTGATGTCTTTAGTCGTATGGTTTGCATATTGCATATACATCGTGCGCATAACGTTTTTCAAAACATCAATGTTTTGCGGAGGAATCACGTATTCATTGTTTGAGCGTGCGTAGACCCCCGCACGTATCCCGTTTTGCAAAATCTGGACATTTTCCTTGGAGAAAAAGACGTTGGATAACCGATTGTTTTCCCATTCACCCGTCAATGCTTCTCTGTACTCGGTCGCCTTATTTTTAACAGCAATACGTTCATACATTTGAAACCGAGCATCGGGATTGGGAGATTCGATAATTTGAACACGACCGTTGTATTTTGGAAGAATGGACGGCGGACGGTCCGACGGATGAAGATTGAGTTTTGTATTCATATTCGATTCACTGGACAGTGTTTTATATAGTATGTATTCAGATAAAATTCATTCATCCAACACGTTGATTATATTTCTAGTTAGTATATAAGAGTTTACAAACACCACCACGAAAAATGGATTATTTTCGACTCATCGTATTGTCCGTCGCCATTATTGTATTGGTATTGATATTAACCGTCATTGGCCTCATTTTAGCAAAACAGAATTCAAACAAAATCTACCCACCCGAATACACCGATTGTCCCGATTATTGGGTATTCAATACGGATAATAGTATGTGCAAAGTGCCATCTTACGGATTGACAACATCCCTAAATGTGGGTGGCATTTATGATAATACGGGAAAGTTATTGTTGAATAATTCAAATACATCGGGATTCAAACGGGACGCAAGTAATAATGTATACATCGATTTCAAAGACAGCTCCTGGGGTGGCGTATGTAGTATGAAAAAGTGGAGCAACAATAACGGCATCGTTTGGGACGGGGTTTCCAATTTCAATACGTGTTGATACATCCAATCACACCTTTGTCTAGTTGTACCATCCATCTAGACAAACCAGTCGATTATATCTCTTTTGCTCGAATATAAGAAAACATCCGATAATCCGTCTGGAAAGCGCCCCATTTCGTCGCCTCCAATAATTCTTGGAATTCCTTGTCATTGATCCGTTTGACCCATCGTTCGCCCTCTTTACGCGATTCTACTGGAATGGCAAACGTCAATTGCGACATTCCGTATTCTCCACGATAGTCATTGTAGGGATACTGTTTTTCGTTAAAGTTTAACAATACTTTGGAAACCCCAAACTGTTTTCGCGTCTTGTTTTTCGCATATCGCAATTGCAAACCCTTTTGCGTAATGCCGTGAACAATCGGAAATCGGAACTTTTGCGTCTTTCTCTTGGACAATTTTCGCGCATCATATTCCGAAGCACTAAACAAGATCGGAATACCCGCTTCTTTAGTGACCAACCATTTCCGAAATGTTTTGTAGGCAAAATTGGGCAAAAACGGATATTTACGAACATCGACGTCCATCTCTTCGCCCTTTTCGTCCACAATGCGTGTCTTTTTATTATCCATACACGGGCCAGTGCGAACCACATAGACATCAAACCGAGTTTGAGCATTCAATAATTCAATTCCGCGTGCCTTGCCATAGATGTGCAAATACAAAAGCTGGTTTTGCCGAGTCATCAAATTGTAGAGCGGGTGTTCCGGTCTACGCCACCCCGCGGGTGTAATCAACCCCAAATATCCTCCCGGATGCAACAGGGGTTTGCCCAAGATGAATTGGACAAACCGGTTCCACAGCGTTCGATTTCCCACCGATCCCTTGTAAGATTGCTGTTTGGCTGTTTGAAAGGGCGGATTTCCGACGATGACATCGAATCCGTTGTCCGATACCGGTCTCAAATCCCGTTTCCACTTGTCCGATTGGTCCAAGAAATTGGCCAAGGAGATGTTGGCCCGTTGACCAAACAATTTCCGGAGAGAAGATACGTTTTGCGGATTCAGCTCGACCATATACAACATCTTTTGCAAAATGTGGGTTTTTCGTTCTGTGGGAGAAGAAATCACATTGGCTAAACCTTTCATCAATCTCGCATAAATCAGTCCGGGAAACTGGCCAATCCCAGCGGCGGGATCGAGCCATTTCAAATTCGGTTGCGACCAAATCTCTTTTGGTAAATGGTCCAAGATCTCATTCACCAGAGACGATGGTGTAAAGACTTCGCCATACATATTCTTCTCTTCTTCGCGAATATTCAAATGATCGTCAAAATATCGTATGATTTCATCCTCCGTCAAACTATGAATCGATGGTATTTTGATTTCAATCATCCTATAACTGTTATATGTCCAGATTTTTCGTGAACCCCGACGTCACGTCCAAGAACAAGAAATGAAATCCAACCACTCTATAAAGTAAATAATAATAAATACAAATGTGTGGAATTGTCGGATATTTAGGAAATACGCCCTTTCACGAAAACATATTACAAGGACTGGCTCTTTTGCAAAATCGCGGGTACGATTCCGTCGGCGTCTGTTCGATTCATCAGAACCAATTGGTTTCAATCAAATACGCTTCTACACAAACCAATGATGCATTGAAACGCGTGGAAGAATCGGTTTTGCAAAACCCCGATCTTTGTGAATCGACCGTTGGCATCGGACATACGCGATGGGCTACCCACGGTGGAAAGACCCAAGTCAATGCACACCCCCATTTTGATCAGTCAAACACCATTGCCATCGTACACAACGGAATCATCGAGAATTTCCAAGAACGGAAAGACGAATTGCTTTTGCAAAATGCCGCATTTCGATCGCAAACTGACACCGAAGTCATCGCCGTGATGATCGGCCAATACCTGGAAACCGGATATTCAGTAAGAGAGGCAATACAAATCACAGTGAACCGTCTTTCCGGAACGTGGGCCTTGGTCCTTTTACACAAAGACTATCCCCATAAAATGTGGATTACAAGGAACGGATCGCCCCTTTTGCTCGGAATGAGCGACGATTTTGTAATGGTGGTTTCCGAACAGATTGCCTTTGGCAATTATATTCAAAAATACGTGGTCTTGGAAAATCACGACATCGTGGAAATCACGTGTACCGAAAATGGAAGCATTCAGTTTGACCAAAGTGTTCAAAAGTACGAAGTCAAAGAAAAATGCAAAACCATCATTGAATATACGCCCGCTCATCATAAACATTGGATGATCAAAGAGATTGTAGAACAACCGGAAACCGTCAATCGCGCTCTAAATAACGGCGGCCGTATTTCCCTCCAAAACATCGTAAAATTGGGCGGACTGGATGCCAATAAACAACGTTTATCTGAATTGGACCATTTGATTTTACTGGGATGCGGAACCTCGTATCACGCCGGACTGTGGGCCTTGGATAGTTTCAAAACCCTGGATGTGTTTCAAACGATTTCCGTCTATGATGGCGCCGAATTCACCGCTAAAGATTTGCCGCGTCAGGGCAAAACGGGATTGGTTTTGCTTTCCCAATCGGGTGAAACCAAAGACTTGCATCGATGTATCCAGATTGCAAAAGAGTGCCATTTTTGCACGTTGTGCACAATTGGAGTGGTCAATGTGGTGGATTCACTCATTGCGCGCGAGACCGATTGCGGAGTTTATTTGAACGCGGGTCGCGAAGTTGCAGTAGCATCGACCAAATCATTTACCAATCAATGTGTGGTTTTGACATTGATCGCCGTTTGGTTTTCCCAGTTACGCGACACAAAAAACCATATGCAATCCAAACGCACACGGATCATCAACGACTTGCGCAATTTATCGTTTCATATTCAACGTGTAATAGACAACGCACAAGTGATCCAAGAAGTCGCCAAACATTTATCGCAAACGATCCATTCGTCAATGTTTTTGTTGGGCAAAGGCCAAGAAGAAGCCATCGCGAAAGAGGGCGCGTTGAAATTGAAAGAGGTCGCCTATATTCACGCCGAAGGATACTCGAGTTCGGCGTTGAAACACGGACCTTTTGCTTTGATTACCCCGGGATTACCGATTGTTTTGCTAGATATCAACGAAATCCATCGCGACAAAATACAAAACGCTTATCAGGAAGTGATGGCACGCGAAGCGTATGTTTTGCGAATTTCCGATGACCATCGTCACAACCTCGATGAAGGACCCTCTTCGATCCTTTTGGTGGACAAGAATCCAACGTTTGGTGGAATCTTGGCAAATGTATGTGTTCAATTGCTGAGTTATTATATTGCCGTGGAAAAAGGATACAATCCCGATTTTCCTAGGAACTTGGCCAAGGTGGTCACGGTAGAGTAACTAAGGGAGACCAAGGTTCTGGCCGCCCAAGGGGGTGGCCTTATAACCTCGGTTTCCCTTACCATTTGATCAAGTAATTCACCACCAAATAGGGCTGCATCACGCTAAAGCTATTTCCACCACCTGTACTGTTCACTGTAATTGAGTGATTATGTGACCCAGCAGAAGAGGTTGGGATATCTTGTGGTGTATGTGCCCAACTGCCATCTGCTTTTCTAAAGTAAAATCCATTGTCAAAATCACTATTTGCACCTATACCATAAACACCTCCATTGGGTTTGTAACCACTGTATTCGGCAAAATACGCATCTTGGTAATTATGTTGATGATCTCCCACTGTATTTGAAGATGCCGTGTGATTGTGTGAAGGTAATTCAGGAACAGTCAATGTATGCGTTTCCGAACCATTTTTGCCAGCTAAACCGTAGGTTGTACCCGAACCGTTGAGCTGACCACATCCAAGAGGAATGCGACCGCGAAGATCCGGCAAAACGAAATTGTTCAAATCACCGCCATAGGTTGTTCCTAAAATAGACCACAACGTGGAATAAGTAGTTTTGCTTACAGGTTGACCTTGGCATAATAACCATCCTCCAGGAGCAGAACTTCCCGCATATTGAACAATGGTTCCGGTGGGAATAAGGAGGTTTTGGTTGATGTAGACATTTCCAGATAATTCAATGTCGGTTGTATTAATTGTCACAGTATTGATTGTCGTAGCATTTAATGATTGGTCAACAATAATGGATCCTGTGATGTGAAGATCTTGGGGGAATTGCATAATTCCATTGTTTGACGAATATACGCTGGGCATTCTATAGTATATTATACTAAATAAAAATATACAAAAAATAAATGTTTTGCTGAAAAATCGGTTGACGTACCAAGAAATCGACCAATATTTATTCCCTCCTCTTCTCAATAATGAATATGGCATCGTCTTCCTTGTGGATTACGTATAGCGCAATGATATCGGATACACCCCTCTTCATTCGCGGATCCTCCGATTTGGTCTTATTTACTATTTCAACGACCTATATAATGTGCAATCGACTCAACTTGAACAAAATACAACCCGATGTTATTGTTGTCTGAA
>Ga0114959_10003446_pt1 | contig 12421 bp, 19 predicted proteins | sample C_130625_EF_Meta_FD_87317 | JGI IMG/M metagenome (GOLD analysis project Ga0114959, IMG submission 87317) | Freshwater microbial communities from Lake Croche, Canada to study carbon cycling - C_130625_EF_MetaG | ecosystem: Environmental > Aquatic > Freshwater > Lake | place: Lake Croche, Canada...
AGTAAATCTATAAAGCTTTCTTTTATTTCTAAATCTTTTTCTAATTGTGATTTCATAGACCATTCTCCTTTATGTCTTTTATTACAGCGATTAGTAGCGGGATAGTAACGCTAAGCATTACTAATTGGACGGCGGTAGTTAGTAGGCGATTAGTAGTCATTAGTTACACTCCCCACAATAACACTTTCCCAATTCTTTATTATTACATTCTTCTTTAGTTAGGGAAGGCTCCCACTTATTCATTGTATCCATTTACTTACGCTTCTTTCTCTTATAGATAATAACACCTAACGCAATAGACCAGCCTATAATTAGTATCTGCCAAGATAGTGCTACATAGCACCAGTTAGTGTCTAGTTCTAATCCGTATCCGTTTAGTTCTAAAGTCATTAGTCATTCCAATCTAGTGTGAGTGCCTTGTGCAATTCATCTTCATCAAAGTCATTAGCATCAAGGTCTATTGCGCCTTCTGCTAGTGCCTTGTTATACATTTCTTCTTCATCTAGATAGACATAAGCGTCTGCTACATCTGCCTGAATAGTATCCCATTTAGTCATCATTACATTTCAACCTTTCGTAGGTGTGCTACTACATTTTTAGAAACCTTTTGTAATTCGGTTACTGTCTTATTCATTTCATCGGCGCTAGTAGCCTTGAAATCAACGCCTAGTAGTTGAGCGCCGTCCCATAGTGAGTATGTTATTGTCATTTTATTTTCTATCCTTTTCGTTAGTTGTTAGTTGGTTATTGAGCGGTTATTTGCTAGGCTCACCTTTCGGATTATTTGCTAGGCTCACGCTCTAATTCTTATTTAGTTGTTATAGTGGAATTGTAGCCGATAGGGCTGACATTATCAAGACGACACGCCGTAGCGTGTAGCCTATGCGGTGTGAGTTACCTCACACACGCACTCTATGCAATAGCAAGCCTTGCTAGAGAGTAGGTCACGCAATAGAGCCTTGCGTGTATAGGCATTTAGTCCATACGAGGACTTTACTCCACCATTGTGGAATTCGTGCACGATTGTGCTATACAGAGTTTCTGTTAGTTGAGTCATTATCTGACTCCTTTCTTTAGTAAGAGTTTCTTACTTTCTTTATACTATAATCCTAGCAGGGGGGACTGACATTTAGGGGGGTTACTCGCTAGTATCTGCAAACTATTTTTGTGAGTTACACCACATCTACGCTCACGGGGATAGGGTAATGGGCGCAGTATCGGGCAAAACGGACATATTTAAATGTGTGTATCATACAAATTAAAAATATATTAACATTTTCTCAAAAGTGACTTTGATCTATTGACTTTCGAAAATCCAGAATGATATAATTCTCTAGCACAACAGTTTTCGGAGATCGCATCAAGGGTTTAAACTTGTGTAGCAACCATACTAAGGTAGCTGGCCGTAAAAGGTTCAACCGATGAATCCGCACCAAAAGTCGTAGGATTTCGGGGATATGTATATAATTTCTATATGCATGCCCATAGGGTTTCTATAGCAAACCACTAAGGATTAAGGAAAAGAAAAATGGCTAAAAGAATAAATTGGGAATATGCAAATATAAGAGATAAAGTGGCGGGGAATCCATTTGATAATTCATATGACTGGCGTGAATTAAAGTCATTAAGAGATACTACCTGTGAAGCATGTCAAAGAAGGATCCATAAAGGACAGATGATGAAATGGAATGTAAATACTAAAACCGTAATGCATTTAGAAAAAGAATGCAAGCTTTGGTAAAAAATATTTTATTAACATTATGTTAAATCTTAAATCCTAGTTGACTGATAATTAGTGTGTTATATAATTAAGCTATGTCTCCAGAGAAGATATCGGTTAAGAAACAAAAAGATTATCTGGCACGTTATTTAAAAGACATTAAAGAAAAGAACCCTTGCATGGATTGCAAAGTATCATATCCGTATTATATGATGGACTTTGATCATGTTAGAGGAACTAAGCAGGCAAATGTGGCGGAACTAATCAATACGTTATCTAAGAAACGCCTGGATGAAGAAATAGCCAAGTGTGAGATAGTTTGTTCAAATTGTCATAGAGCAAGAACTCATATGAGAAAAAACGGAAAGAAGACAGCATGAAATTTTGTACATATTGTGAGAAGCTATCATATACATCCAAGCTAACGCTAGATGGTAAGATGATATATTACTGTTTAGATCATGCATTGAATATTGTAGTTGACTAGGATTATGGTATAATATTAATATGAATAATTTAAAAGATATGAAATGTAACACGCCAACATGCAAATTGCCAGTAATGGCAACCAGAAAAGATGATCCATCTATTGGTTACTGTATGGCACATGGCATGGAATACGCAATGATTATGAGAAATAAAGAAAACGCATGAAAAAAATCTATGCTTTGTTAACGATAATTGCGACAGCAATCTTATCAGGTGTAGCTTTGTCTAAATTTTTAAATTGGGCGGGGAAACAAGAAGACTTCTTTGATTTTGACCTTACAGAAGATATAGACAATGAACAGTTCTAACTCTCTTCTTGGGTCTATACTAGATATAGTTTATCTTGGCGTATATTATCTATTTGCTCCAGTGATTTCTCTGGTTATATTATCTTCTATTAGTCTATATATTAAAAGCTTCAAATCCGAGTAGGAATTCTCATATCTTAATTCTCCCGCCCTTTTAAAGGCCTCTTGTATCGGAGATACCAATTATGGCCCTTCAAGGGCTTAAAGACCCCGTAGAGGGCGTATAAGGCATATTCTAAAAATGATCATGTATCTACAATATGGCTCTTCTATCGCCGCAGCACTTTTTTTGCACTAATTGCACTATATGTCTGAATTGTTTATATATTATCTATATAAAAGTTAGTTGGGGATTTCTATCCATTTAAGCAAATCTTCATCCCAAATATAATCTTTTGTAACTGGTATGACTATGCCTTCTGTATTTGGGGCTTCCCATCTTCCAGTATGCTCATTTGTTACCCATGAAGGGAACGGTTGTGAGCCAATACATTTAAGTACCTGACGAGCATCTAGTTCGCTATTGAACCAGTACCATCCTTCTACGGGATACTCATAGGAGTCTTTAATGTCTGACCATAGTTGATAATCTTCATTAACAACCTTATCGGCTGACCAAATTAATGTGCCGTTTTCTTCTTTATAAAATCCTGTTGACATTTTTTCTCCTTAGTTAAAAAGCTCTTACTGCTCTTACTCTACAAGTAAAATCACTTATAAACAAGCTATTATTATATCCATTTCCATAATATTGGCAAGTTTGTCTGTCTCCGCCGCCGTAAGTAGATGATAAATACCACCCACCGCCGCCACCTGAAGAACCGCTTCCATTTAAAAGAAATCCGCCAATAGTTGTTCTTAGACTATACATAGTATTCATCATAGCTTGATCTGGCATAAACCAATCTGTAAATCCTCCAGTAGTAAGATTTCTACATGCATTTGCTGGTCCTGAACCTGCATTTGCCAAAGTAACTGTGTTATTATAACCAGAACCAAGAGTTCCGCTCAAACTAGTTCCTGATAATTGAGTATATGGGTATGGAAATAATCTATCTACAGTAGTATCAGCAGGTGCTGCTTCTAAAAATCTTCCCCAAGAAAGATAAGAACCAGCATCATAAAATACTATTCCTCCGCCAGGTCCAGTTGAACCTATTGCATAAGCAAGCACTGGACTTGCAGATGAGCTGGTTACGGCAGCCGCCGACCCATTGCTATTTGTTGCTGTTATTGTAAAAGTATAAGAAGTACCATTTGTTAATCCTGTAAATACATAAGGAAAGGTGCTTGTAGTCTTTGTTGTTGTGGCTGGATTCGAAACAATGCTATACGTTGTTGCCGCTCCACCAGTTCCACCAACTGTTGCATTTATTTGCAAAGACCCAGTCATTACATCAATAGAGGTAATTGTAGGAGGTTGTGGAATAGTTGTAGATAGTATGCTTGAGGTAGTAGAGCTAACCATTTGTCCGTAGGAGTTGTTTGCTGTAACAGTATAAGTATAAGAAGTATTTGATAAAAGCCCAGTTATTTCAATTGGAGATGCAGATCCAGTTGCTGTAACTGTAGTTCCACCGCCAACTGGTACTGCTGTAATTAAGTAAGATGTTGCTACTCCTGCTGTTGTTGGCTGAGTAAAAGCTACTGATGTTTTACCATTATTAAAAGCCCGTCCAGTTCCAAGATTGGTTGCCACCACGTTTGTAGGAATTGCAGGTGGTACCGCTGGAAGAATCCATCCTTGATTTGTATAAAGATATAATTCTTGAGTATCAGTTGTGTAATATAATTGACCAGCAGCTTCTGTAGATGGTCTTGCTGCTAAAATACCTTTTTTAACAGCCTCTAATTGTAATGGTGTTAAATACATTTTACGACCTATCTAAAATTATAATTGCAACTGTTGCTGCGTTATCACTTACTGCATATAATTGATCATTTGCTTGTAGTTCTAGCGAGAAGCTTTGTCCTGGGCCTATTTTTACTCCATAATTGGATGTCGTAACGTTTTCGTTTCCTACATAAGCAAATGCGGAAGCGTGGGTATTTTGAATTTGAAAAGTATTTGCTGTATCGATATCGTCATCAATGGTAACTATCTGTGCAGTTCCACTTAATGTAACGTTTCTGGTGCGAATCATTAGTCCTCCTGGAAGATATAAATCTATATCTAATTATACACCTAAAAAATAATTATACGCCCAAAAAAGAAAAAATCCCAATCAGAGGCGGATCCGATTGGGCTTTTCTAGTGTATTGCTACACATTATATAGGGAGACATTGCTGCCATCACCTACACATGTTAATTGTAATATGGAATATTTTATATGTCAAGCATCCTAGTTGACAGGATCTTCAGATGGGGTAAATGAAGGAGCAGGTCCAAGAAGAAATCCTTGTTCATGATATTCAATCATTTTAGCTGTTTTCTCAGCATCTACATTATTTGCCATAATTGTCAGCATATCATAAATACGGTGAAGCATTATATAGTTCACCATAGGTAGGTTATCTTCTATTGATTGAGATTCTTTCTCTTCCATTATGGCCTCCCCATATCTTCCCAAAATATTTCACGCCCCATAGCATCTTTATCTATAATAGCATTTGATTGAAACTCATATGAGGAAAATGCTTCTTCTTCCGTCGCACTAAAATTTGCACTATTTTGCGGAATCACTTTAACATGAAAGAAGTTATCTTCTTGCTCGCAGGTGCATTGCCCGTTTTTACATTTATCCAACATTGTTCACCGCTTTCACTATATCTTCATAGTCTTTTAATCCAAGGACTTTTTTATATTGGCAAGATAGGCAGTAAATAAATACCCTGTCTTCCCCGTCTTGGTTAGGTAAAAGAGGACCTTGATCCATGGGACAATTAAGTCTTGGAACAAGGCCCTCTTCTGATAAGGCTATGTACTTAGATACGTATTGTATCTGCATTACTTCCTACTTCTTTGCATCAGTTGGGAATTGCAAAAGCCATTCCTTAGCCTTTGGGGTCATACCCTTCCAGCTTGACCAATCTGAGCCGCCATCAGTCATGTAGTACGTTATCTCTGCGTTAGTTACTGGGTCGAATAACTCTTTGTTACTCTTTAGGTCGAATTTCTCTAGTCTTTTTGAACCGAGATCTCCGATCATGTTTATCTGGAATATTCCATAGGAACTATCTCCAGTTTTCTTATCCCCGTTATATGCAAGCGGTCTTCCATTAGATTCACGCTTTGCTATGGACCAAGCTTTCTTAAGGCCTGCTCCTTCGAATCCTACAGTCTTGAGTAGTAGAACTAGCTCTTGATCTGTAAGCATCTCGGATGGCTTGTAAATTTCTTTACTAAAACTATCTAAGACTTCTTGCTTTAGTTGGGCTTCAGTTTTCACTAAAGGTTGTACTGTTAAGGCATTTGCTGGCTGTACAGGAAACATAAATAATGTTATCATTACTATTGTAACCACATTGTGAGCCAAATCGCTTGCCTGTTGTTTTATTTTCTCCATTGGCATTTCCTCCTCTAGAGATAACGAAATACAATCATAACATTACTTGACAGTAGGTGTCAAGCTAGTCAACTAGAAAGTTAACAGAGGGTAAACTTGAATATATCTTATTATACGATTCAAGCAGGACTAAATCCTGCAGTTGGCTTTGGCTATGCGGGGAAAAATATTGTAAAATCATTAAATAATCTAGGACATGCTGTATCTTTTGCTAATCCTAAATCTACTATTCAATTAAACTTTACACAACCACATCATTACAAGTTACATAGAAATCAATATCAAATTGGATACACTCCGTGGGAATCTACTTCAATGAGACCAGACTGGATTGAAAGATTTAATGCATGTGATGAAGTATGGGCAACATCTGATTGGTGTGCACAAGTATTTAAAGATAATGGAATTACAAAACCAATATATGTTTATCCACATGGCATAGAAGAAATCTGGAAACCAAAGCGTAGAGTTCTTAGAGAAGGACAGCCTCTTAAGTTTTTGCATATTGGAGAGCCATCTCCAAGAAAAGACGGACAGTTAGCAGTAGATACTTTTATTAAATTGTATGGCGGGAATCCAAATTATCACCTAACAATTAAAGCTCATAAGTTTAATACTACTAGAGTATATGATAAATATAATCAATTCATGAGTCCAGAGTCGGCATATACTAATATAACCTTAATCACAGATGAATTAGAAGAAGCAGATCTTGTTTCTTTATATCATAGTCATCATGTTTTGTTATATCCTACATGGGGAGAAGGTTTTGGGTTTATACCGCTTCAAGGTTTAGCAACAGGTATGCCAGTTATATCAACATATAATTGGTCTCACTATGTGGACTACATGGGACCACTTAAATTAAAATCTAAACTTACAGATGAGACTTTACCTAAATCTATTGGTGATGAACACATTGGAAAAATGTTTAAACCAGATGCAAAACATTTAGAAGAATTAATGCGTGAAGTAACTATTGATTATAATGCTTACTCTGGTTACTATTTTGCTCAGTCAACTAAAATACATGAAGATTATAATTGGGATCAGTTGACCAAGAAAGCATTTGAACATTTAGTAAAAAAGTTTTCTTAGCTCTTCCCCTTTAAACTATTCTTTGGTAGAATAGGATCTTCACACTAAATTTAAATTAACCGCTAGGCGGAGAAACAGGTATTATAAAATGTCTAAGACTATTGCAAACCCATACGAAAATTTTATTGCGTTATCCCGATATGCAAGATGGATATCAGAAGATAATCGCCGTGAGACTTGGGGTGAGACAGTAGATAGATACTTTAGCTTTATGCTAAAACATCTAAAAGAAAATTATAATTATATTCCAGATGAAAAGCTTGTTGCGGAATTAAAAAATGGTGTATTTGAACGAAATGTAATGCCGTCTATGCGTTCTGTTATGACTTCAGGATTAGCGCTAGAAAGAGATAATGTTGCAGGATATAACTGTGCTTTTCTTCCAGTTGATTCCCCACGTTCATTTGATGAAACAATGTATATTCTTATGTGCGGTACAGGTGTAGGATTCTCTGTTGAGTATAAGTATATTAATAAACTTCCTGCCGTTCCAGAGTCATTGGAAAAGTCAACTACAGTAATTACAGTAGAAGATTCTAAGCAAGGTTGGGCTAAAGCATACCGTGAGTTGCTTGCACTGCTTTGGTCAGGACAGATTCCAGCAATTGATGTTTCTAAGGTAAGACCAGCAGGTGCAAGACTTAAGACAATGGGTGGAAGATCGTCTGGACCACAACCACTTATTAATTTATTTGATTTTACAATTGCAAAGTTTAAGAGCGCTACAGGAAGAAACCTTAAGCCAATTGAATGCCACGATATTATGTGCAAGATTGGTGAAGTAGTTGTTGTAGGCGGAGTTCGCCGTTCAGCAATGATTTCCCTTTCTAATATTAACGATATTGAGATGGCACAAGCTAAGTCAGGTAACTGGTGGGAAGCCAATACACAACGTGCTTTGTCTAATAACTCTGTTGCGTACTCACGCAAACCAGATATGGAGCAATTTATTGCAGAATGGAAATCTTTATATGATTCAAAGTCAGGAGAACGAGGTATATACAATGTGGCCGCAGCTCAAGCCCAAGCAGCCAAGTATGGAAGAAGAGATCCAGATATACACTATGGAACTAACCCGTGCTCAGAGATTATCCTACGTCCTTATCAGTTTTGTAACCTTTCAGATGTCGTACTACGTGAGAATGATACAAAGAAAGAAATTGAACGCAAAGTTGAACTTGCAACTATCCTTGGAACGTGGCAGTCAACGCTTACAGACTTTAAATATCTTCGCAAGATCTGGAAAGACAATACAGAAGAAGAGCGCTTATTAGGTGTTTCTCTAACTGGACAATTCGGACACAAGTTTATGTCAGGTAAAGAAGACCTTGTTTCACTAGAAGCTTTCTTGATGACTCTTAGAGAATCAGCAAGAGCAAAGAATAAAGATGAGGCTGGGAAAATTGGGATTCCTGAGTCTGCCGCTATTACATGCGTGAAGCCATCAGGAACAGTATCTCAATTGGTCGGGGTATCTTCAGGAATGCATGCTTGGCATTCTCCATATTATATTCGTACAGTTCGTGGAGCAAAGGGAGATCCTATCTCTACATTTTTGAAGGAAGTTGGAATTCCAGTAGAAGATGATGTTATGAAGCCAAACGATACATACGTATTTTCATTTCCAATTAAAGCACCAGAGGGTGCAATTGTTAGAAATGATTTAACTGCTATTGAACATCTAAATATTTGGTTAGTTTACCAACGTGCATGGTGTGAACATAAACCATCTATTACAGTTTCTGTAAAAGAAGATGAATGGATGGAAGTAGGTGCTTGGGTGTATAAGCATTTTGATGAGGTATCTGGAATTTCATTCCTGCCGCATTCAGATCATTCGTATAAGCAAGCTCCTTACCAGGAAGTAGATAAGGCAGAATACGATGCCCTTGTTGAAAAAATGCCAAAAGATATTAGATGGGAAGATTTATCTTTTTATGAGACAGAAGATGGAACTTCTACAAATGCTACGCTTGCTTGCAGCTCAGATGGAAATTGTGAGCTTGTGGATATTTCTGCTTAGTGGTAGAATTATAGTATTCGGGTAAAACCGAAAATTCTAGGGCGTCCGCCCAAGAAGGAGATTAAGATGGCATCAAAAGATCTTAACAAGGATGGAAAGGTTACAATGACAGAGGAAATTTTAGCAGCGCTTGGAACATATGCTCGTGCATTTCTTTCAGCAGCTATTGCTCTATACATGACTGGAAATACAAATCCAAAGGATTTACTAATGGGCGGTATCGCAGCCGTTGCTCCAGTTATCCTAAAGGCTCTAAGCCCAAGCAACCAAGAATTTGGTTTCAAGGCTAAAAAGTAACAAATAATTTAATATCGATTAGGACGGCTCCTATGCTAAAATAAGCATAGGAGTTTTCCTATTTAGGAGTACTAGCAAATGGCAGGACAAAAGAATTTCGAAGTGGATCAAAATGCCACTTTCTCATTTATTGTTGAATATAAAGACAATAATGGATTACCTATTGACTTAACAGGCTCAACAGCAAAGATGCAAGTCCGTGATACAAAAGGCGGCAGCAAATTAGCATTTAGTCTAACATCTCCAGCAGGTGGAATTACAATAACCCCGCTACTTGGTAAGCTAACTATCAAGATGACCCCTACACAAACAAATAAGTTATTCTATCCAAAATCATCATATGACATTATGGTGACAGATTCAAACGCAAACAAAATTAAATTGCTAGAGGGATTTATTACCCTTAGCAGATCGGTGACAATCTAATGGTAGAAACAATTATTGTAACAGTTCCAAATAATGAAGTAGTAATATCAACCCCTGGCCCACAAGGACCAAGAGGAAAAAGTATTCTTAATGGATCAGGAGCCCCATCAGAAAACTTTGGAATTGAGGGAGATTTTTACTATGACAAAAATACAACAAGATTCTATGGTCCAAAACCAACAGACCTGACTTGGGCGGGAGCTACAAGCTACCTTCTAAACATGACCCTAGAATACACATGGGAGCTTACACAAGTAACAGGCCCAGTAAATGGAGTATATTCTGTCGCAATTAATCATAATCTAGGCATGAAGCCAAATGTTACGATTAAATCAAGCGCAGGAGATGTTTTAGAAACAGGAATAGATTATAATAGTAATAACACAATTACACTGACAATGGCTCAACCATTCTCAGGGACAGCGTACCTGTCTTAAGGGAGTTAGCAAATGGCAAGAAAATTTTTAGTTAGCGTTGATCTCAACAAGAATGAGCTTCTTAATGCTAGAATCCAGAACTTAGGCGCTGCACCATCTAGCCCAGTAACTGGACAGATTTATTACGACACATCTGATTATAAGATGTACTACTACAATGGACTATCTTCACCAGATGGCCCATGGATGCCAATGTCAGGATCAACGGAAGTTATCCAAGATGTTATTGGCGCATCCGTACTTGCAGGCACAGCGTTAACATCAACTTATAATGATGCCGCAGGAACAACAACATTAAAATTAAATGATACAGCAGTAACTGCTGGTTCATACGGTTCACAAACCGCAATTCCTACATTTACAGTAGATGCCCAAGGTCGATTGACTGCGGCAGGAACAGTAACAGTAGCAACAGCACTTGCAATTGCTGGAGAAACTGGAACAGATACAGTAAACCTATTAACAGATACATTAACAGTAACTGGTGATAGCGCAATTGATACAGCAGTAACAGATAACACAATTACAATTACTGCAAAAAATGCTACAGCATCTCAAAAGGGTGTTGCTTCATTTGATTCAACAGATTTTACAGTAACATCAGCAGCAGTAACACTAAATGCTGAGCGTGTACAAGATATTGTTGGTGCTTTGGTACAAAGTGGAACTGGAATTACAGCAACATATAACGATGCTGGAAATACAGAAACAATTAATATTACAAATACTGGTGTAACAGCTGGAACATATGGTTCTGCAACAAAAACCACAACAGTAGCAGTAAATGCACAAGGACAATTAACTTCTGCAGCACATCAAGACATTTCAATCCCATCAACACAAGTAAATGACTTCCAGGAAGCCGTTGAAGATGTTGTTGGAGCAATGGTATCAGGTAATACTGAAAATGGAATTTCTGTAACATATGATGATCCAACAGGAAAACTTAATTTTGATGTCAATGACCCAGTAATTACCCTTTCTGGAGATGTAGTTGGTTCTGCAACAATGACCAACCTTGGTAATGTAACAATTAGTACAACAGTTCAGCCAAACTCAGTTGCTTTGGGAGATGACACAACTGGAGCATATATTGCCACAGTTGCTGGAACAGCAAATCAAATTACAGTAACTGGATCAGGTGGAGAAACAGCAGCAATTACAGTTGGTTTACCAACTAACGTAGAAGTTGTTGGTAACTTGCTTGTTGGCGGAAACCTCAATGTAACAGGAACAGTTAATTCTGTAAATACAACTCAAGTAAACATTGTTGATAATAAGATTAATCTTAATACTGACTTTACAGGAACTCCAACAACAGATGCTGGAGTAAGAGTAGAGCGTGGCACATCTACAGACGTAGAAATCCTATGGAGAGAAGCAGCTGGCTCAAGCCAATCTGCAACAACATGGGGACTTACAAATGATGGTACAAACTACCACTCAATTGCACGTAAGTGGTCTTCAGATATAACAACAACCGTTGTTAGCCCATATACATTTACAGCTACACACAATCTTGGAACACGAGATGTAGTTGTTCGGGTATATGCAACATCTTCGCCATACTCAGAAGTAGAAGTTGATATTGATCACACTTCAACAAATGCAGTAACATTAACTTTCGCAACCGCACCAACAGCTGGAGCATACAGAGTCGTAATCACTGGATAAGGAGGACTAAATGTCTTTAAAAAGATTAGTCTCCTTAAACACGGTTAGTTTAGACACTGACCCATCTAATCCACGAATAGGTGATCTCTATTTAAATAGTGTCACTAATAAAGTAAGAGTATATACAAATACTGGATGGATTGAAGTAGGAGCAGGATCAGCAGGTTCCGCTGTATCAATTGGCACATCTGCACCCGCAACTGCAGCACAAGGTGACTTGTGGTATAACAACGTAGATCCACATTTTTATACCTATGATGGAACGTACTGGGTAGAAATTTCGTTTGGTCCAGTTGGTCCAGTAGGACCAGGTGTAGCGGCAGGTGGAACTACGGGACAAGTAGCAACTAAGTCTTCAAATAATGATTATGATACTACATGGGTTACTCCCTACTCATCAAGTACATTTACATCAGATTTATTAGCAACTGGAATTGCTTCA
>Ga0114959_10003451_pt1 | contig 12413 bp, 9 predicted proteins | sample C_130625_EF_Meta_FD_87317 | JGI IMG/M metagenome (GOLD analysis project Ga0114959, IMG submission 87317) | Freshwater microbial communities from Lake Croche, Canada to study carbon cycling - C_130625_EF_MetaG | ecosystem: Environmental > Aquatic > Freshwater > Lake | place: Lake Croche, Canada...
CGCTTCGTTTCTTCCACAAAGCGTGTGCATGTGAACTTCCACCGGAAGCTCGGGGAAAAAGTGATTTACCTGTCGGTAAGCATTTGAGTGGGCTTTGCCCATGAATTGGTAGCCAATCAGGCCCACGTTGACGGTTTTCTTTGCGCTCATAGTTACTTCCCGCGTCGGAAGCTCATAGTGTGTCCAATTGCCGCCTGCCTGTCAACGGCAAGGCGGCAATTGGGGCACGAATCTGGCGGTTACACTTCCAGAGGAAAGAGGGCGACCGCTTCGCTGCTACCCGGAATGATCTCCGTCTTCGTCAGCGTAATCGCCGCTTGCTGGACCTGCTCGATGCTTCGAGCCGCCGTAGCCGCATCCACAAACTGGTCCTCATCGTTGATCAACCGTCCCCCAAACCGCTCGCAAAGCAGCCGACCAAACCGGAGAGCACCTTCAATCGCCTTCGCCGGGTTCGGGCATCGCGGGACGTTAAATCCAATCAGAAGGCCGCTGTGAACTGCGTTATCCAGCACGGAGCCAAGTGAGAACTGATCGTTTTCCCCAATCGGAGTGACCGAAAACAGCGGAAGTTCGGTCCCGTTAACGCGATATTCAAACGCCCCCTGCGGAGCAAAGGTCAGACCCATGTTGGCCGCCGTGATCCACACTTCCCGCTCCGAAACCCACCCACTGCTGGGGGAGAACACAAACGTAACCCCGATGTTAAGATGATCGCGGATCGCCTGAAGCTCTTCAGCCAATCGGTCAACATCTTCGGGAGGCGGCAATGCCGCCGGACGTCGCCGCACCGCATCCGCAAACGGGGCCGATGCCCGCCACAACTGGTCCGCTACCGCTCCCGTAAGCCGGGAATCCTCTCGCAGATACGGCCAACAAATCGCCAACGAATCGTAGGAGCCGACGCTGGTTCCCACCAACGGCACCCACTGATTATCGGCTGCCGACATGCTCCAAATCTTTGGCGATTGCAACGCGAGGTACCAGTCTTGATCCAAAAGCCGGGAGGCGCTTCCCGCGGGGATAGAGTACGGTCCCACGAACTCAACCGTAAATTCCACCCGGTGCAAGGGGCCCGATTTCGCGCGCGGAATCGGAACCTGAGTCGGCAAGGCAAGAGACGGATCGGCTCTCAGTTCTCCGTTAAATTTGTCAATCAGTCCTAGTGCCATGGCTAAAAGAATCGCCCCTTAATTTTCAAACCCAATATTACTGATCGTATTCGAGTTCGTGAAGTACCCGCGGATTCATCCGCCAGCCCTCACTCACTTTTACGTGCAGTTCTAGATAGACGCGATGACCGAGCATTTCCTCAATCTCCAATCGTGCTTCTGTACCAATTTTCTTGATAAATTGTCCTTGCTTACCAATCAGGATCGCCCGTTGGCTCGTTTTCTCCACGAGAATAGTCGCCATGATCCGGCTGAGGTTGCCTTCTTCCTCCCAACTGTCCACGGTCACCGCCACGCTGTGGGGGATCTCTTGGAAAGTCGCCTGCAAGATCTTCTCCCGCACCAATTCCGCGCTCAAGAACCTGGAAGATTGGTCCGTAAACTCATCCGCGTCAAAGATCGGGGCTCGCTCCGGAAGCTCATTCACGATCAACTTGAGCAGCTCATCCACGTTTTGACCGCGGGTTGCCGTGGTCAACATGTACTCTTCTGTTTCAAACAGCGCTTGGTAGGCTTCCACGTGGCGAACCACGTTTTCCGCTTTCAGCTGATCCATCTTGTTCAAGCACAAGATCACCGGGGTTGGCTTTTCTTTCGTGTGGGCCTTCGTCAGTTTGGCAATCTCGCGATCCTGCTCGCCAGGATGATGCGCGCCGTCGACCACGACCAAAATCACATCCACGTCCATCAAACCGCGACGCGCCTGGTCCACCATCGAGCGACCCAATTGCGTATGCGGTTCGTGAACGCCGGGCGTGTCCACAAACGCAATCTGATAATCCTCGGTCGTGGTAATCCCCAAAACCCGACGCCGGGTGGTCTGCGGCTTATTACTGACGATCGAAACCTTATGCCCCACGATGAAGTTCGTGAGCGTGCTTTTACCGACGTTCGGTTTACCGATCAAGGCGACGAGTCCAGAGCGAAAAGCCATGGTTAGCTCTTCTTCCTAAACATCACGGCCAGGTCATCACCCGAACTCAGCGGCTTGTCGGCAAACGGCTCCACCGATGCCCGCGGCCCTCGATCCCGATTTCCGTCACGATCCCGGTCTCGACTGCCTCTTCGCCGTCGTTGCCCCACCCGCTCGGCGGATTCCGTTGCCTGACCCGTATTCTCTTCCAGAACCGGCGTCGGTCGCAAGAACCACTCATCCGAAACCTCTTCGCTCTCGTTGCCACCCATCCAGTCGCCAAGCGACATTATTGGAACATCAAATCCGCTCGCATCCAGCCGAACGTTTGCGTTCCGCTCGGGCAACTCGGTGATCTTGAGGACTTCCGGCTCCTTCAGATTCAGAATGTGATCCAGCTCCAGCCGTGCGCCCACCAAGAAGGTCTGCGTCGTGCCCTCCACGGCCGAGTAACGAATATTCGGCGACTCGTTTGCCACCCAGACGCCCGAAACCAAATCGTAAGCCGAATTCTTCTCCGGCAATGCGATGGTGCGATTTCCGGACCGAGACGTATGCACGGTGAGGAACGGAGCCCGTACGTGAACCACGTCGCCCGAGAAATCCCAAACGTGCGCCCCTGCCATCTGGGCCAGCGATCGAATCAAAGAAGCGGTCACCACCGGTTCGCCGAGGAAAACGCTCGTCCACCGTGCGCTCGGGTCTTCGTCGTGCTCCTTAACCACAAAGCTCGGCAGCCCGGTGTCCGAGTATTCACCCAGGACGACCGATTCTTCCGGAATCGCAAAGTAGCTCGGCTCCAAAGTGCTAGCTCCGGTAATGCTCTTCTCCTCGAACGCATTACTCAGCGGATGCCGTCGGTTGACCAAAGTCGTCCCCGTCTTACTGTGGAATGGCTGCGGCTTGAGGGCAATCCCCGTAACCTCACGAACGCGCTCCAAAGACTCCCGGCCGCCATCAAAAAGTCCCGCACTGTACAGCCAGAACAGCACCTTGTTGTCTCGCTGAAGTCGCGATTTCACCGCTGCCCGTAGTTCGGGACGAATATCCCACGCGTTCAGGAAGATATAAAGCCGACTCTCGGGGAACTGCTCTCGGTGCGCCAAATCGCTCAGCAGGTAAAAGCCTGCACTCACGCCCGCTCGCAAAATCGCCTCTCGCGCATTCTGAACCAGCAGCGCAAACGCGTTCTGATCCACCAGGTAAGCCAGCGATCGCTCATCAATGAACACCGCCACTTCGGGGTCCGAAAGCGGAACCTCGATCCGGTCCACGAATGCCTTTCGCACCTGGGCGGCCCGATTCCAGACGCTGTGGGTCTTCAGCCAGCCCTGACCCCAAAGGTCCATCCAGCTAAGCCCCGTTGCGTGGGCCAACGCCACGCCTGTTCCGCGCCAATGCACGCTCTCGAGTGCCTGCGGCGTCTTGAGGACCGGGTTGAAGTCGTCGTAATCTCGACCGTCACCCAGGGATGTCTTGTAATCCTCTTCGCTGATGTACAGCTTGCCGTTCAAGGCAAAGCTATCAATCGGCGTTGGGAACGATGCCGTCCCGCCCGGTTCTCGATCGCGATAGCTCGGCGGACCGGCAATGATGTCCACTTCCGGCGTCCGTAATAGCTTGCCGAGCCCAAGGTGACCGCTTGCGGGATGGCTCCATTCGAACGTGTAGCCGTAACTCACGCCCACCAGGAAATATCCTTCGCTGGCTACCTTGACCGTCTCCGCCAGCTTGCCGATGCGCTCTACCGTCGCATCGCTGAGGAACAAGTGGTAGTCCACCACCCGTCGCTGCTTGCGCGAGCTTCGGACAAATCGATCCTCTTCCCCAACTTCTGTCTGGTAGCTCGGCACGCTGATCGTATCGAACCGCACCGAGCCGTCGAACCAGCTTGCCCGCAAAGAAACTTCATCACGGTTATAACGCGTCCGTGCCCAATCGCGAAACTTCGATTCCGCCGCCTTGGAGTTGTCGTATCCGTTTCCTTCCGCCAAGAACCACTCACCGCGCTCAAGGTGAATCCCAAGCATGTGTTTGGCTTCCGGCAACAATCGCAGCGACCGCACAAACCGATCCAAACAGTTCTCCGCCACCGACCAGAATTCGTCATCGCAGACGCTTGGATCCGCCGGCGTTCCGTCCAGGGTGCGGTACCGACCACGTGGGAATCGATCTTGCCAGCCCCGCGGAGCCTCGAAAACAATCCGGAACATCACTTGCGCCTCCGGATCGATCTCCACCGACCGCTTCAGCAAGAAAGCCGCGCTGGCGGCGCTCGCCTCCACTTCCGATTCATCCACCACGAACGGTAGCAAGAAGCTGTGGAGGTGAACCCCGGCTTCCGCCGCCAGCCGGGCCTCTTCCAAAATCACATTCGCGCTGCGCTCATCCGTCGCTCCGCCGAAGAAAAATAGCGGCGGGTAAATCGTCTCTCCCCGCACGATCAGCGCGACGCCATTACGTACCACCACCTGGGGTCCATCCATGGGCTGCGTCCATTTGATCACCGGAGCCGGCGGCACGATCGGGGCTGGCGGCTCCGCCTCTACGACCGGAGCGGGCTCGACGGCCGGTGCCGAGCGGTTGTCGCGACGCCGAAACTCAAACCGATCCGAATCTCGCGGTTCCGAGTCTCGGCGAGACTCAGAGCGACCCGTATCTGCCTTCGATTCACTGTCGGACCCGCGGCCTCGCGGATTCTCTCGACGCCCGCCCGAAGTCGGTCGCCCTTCTCGCGCCACTTCGGCTGGAGTTCGGAATGCGAACGTAAAGCCGCCTTCGCCAGAGCTTTCCGTAAATTCCGGTTCTGCCACGGCAGTAACTGGAGCGACCTCGACGGCCGGAGTTTCCGAAACGGGCTGCCGGTCGCGATCCTGCCCACCGCGCCTTGGAGAGCGTCCCGTCTCGTCTCGTGATTCCCGTGCCGATGGCTTCGACGGCGCCTTAGAATCCCGTGCCCGGAACGAAACCAGAACCCCATCCTCTTCGATCGGCTCGGACGCGACTGCGGGCTCGACCGCAACTTCCTCCACTACCGGAGTTGCCTTTGCACGACGTCGATTCCGCTCGGGAGCGACCACAACCTCGGTTACCGCCGTCTCCACAACGACCGGAGAACCCTGAACCGACCGGAACAGGACCGTCAGTCCCGCCGCCTCCGACTCTTCCACCAGCGGATCCGCTTCCACGACCGTGGCCTTCTTGGACCGTGACTTCTTTGCGGACGCTTCTGCCGTCGAAGCGACCGCCGAGCCAATCGCTTCCGTCACCGCGCTCACGACGTCCGCCAGCGTCTTTCGCTTGCTCTTCTTAACCGGCGCCTCCGGCTCCGCTGGCATAACCACGGCGGGCTCTGCCTCTGGCTTCACCTTTTTGGTCGCCGATCGCTTCGGCTTGGTTTTTCCCGAATCAGAACTCACCGGGTCAACAGACTCAGAGACGGCAGGGTTGGCAGTTTCAGCCAGGGATTCGGGGGTCGTTTGGTCGAGAGAAATCGCTATTTTCTTACGGGGCATGATTCAGTTGGGGCCAATTCTTTGGCCCAGGCAAGGAGTGCTTCGGGGGTCTCAAAGTAGAGATCGGGCCGTTCCTTGATGAGGGTATCCGGGTTTGCAGCTCCGTATCCCACGGCTATAGACGTGAGACCGGCACCATTTGCACATCGAATATCAAAAACGCTATCCCCGATCATCGCCGCCGCCCGGGGTGCAACTCCAAGGAGTTCACACGCCCGCAGGGCACTTTCTGGATCGGGTTTGGGATGAGCTACATCCGACGCGGTGACAATCGCATCCACGTAGCCCGCACTATCAAATCTTGTCAAAAACGCCTCAAGCTCAACCCGAGACTTACTGGTCACCAAAGCGGTCTTAATGCCTTGCTGATGCACCCACCGAAGCGTTTCCACCGCAGCGGGGAAATGCCGTTCCAGATGCTTTAAGTCTTCAAATCGGTTAATGGCAAAGGAAGTCATCGCCTCCACCTGCTCCTGCGAGGGAGACATCACCGAATAATCGAGCAATTGGGATCTCAGCGGACGACCAATTTTGCCAAGGATCTCGGCCTCGTCGGGTCGTCGCCCGGCAAACTCATGAAAGGTGTCGCTTAGGCCCTGAACAATCAGGTCGATGCTATAAACGAGGGTGCCGTCGACGTCAAAAAGGATGGCTTCAAATTCTCGAATCATCCGTCCTCCTGACATCAGACCCATTATGGCAGAACGGTCACTTCGAGTGACGTTATTCTGCTCCCAGCACTGCAAAACCGCCAATACTTGGTAAATTACGACCTATGAGCCGCTCCGTCGTCCACACCGACAACGCCCCCGCCGCCATTGGCCCCTATTCTCAAGCCATCCGCGCCAGCGGCGAGTTTCTTTTCCTCAGCGGTCAAATCCCGCTCAAGCCCGATGGCGACATCGTCCGCGGTGACATCAAAGAGCAGGTCACTCAGGTCATGACCAACCTCGAGGCCGTCCTCGCCGCCGCCGGACTCACCTTTGCCAACGTCACCAAAACCACCATCCTCCTCAGCAGCATGGAGCACTTCCCTGCCGTCAACGAGGTCTACGGTGGCTATTTCCCCTCCGACCCGCCCGCCCGCGCCACCTACGCCGTCGCCGGACTCCCCCGCGGCGTGGATGTCGAAATCGAAGCGATTGCCGTATTCTAACGCTCGGCAACCCGCATGAGCGAAAAAAAGCACGTCGTATCCCTCTCCCTCGGCACCTCCAAGCGCGATAAGCGCTCGGAGGCCACGCTGCTCGGGACTGAATTCCTCATCGAACGCATTGGCACCGATGGGGACTTTAAAAAGTACCAAGAGCTTTTTCGGGAGTACGACGGCAAGGTCGACGCCATAGGAGTTGGCGGCGCCGACGTCTACGTCGTCGTCGACGACCGCCAATACCCGTGGCGACAAATTCAACGCGTTGCCGAATCCGTCAAGAAGACCCCCGTGGTCGATGGTTCTGGCCTCAAGCACACGCTAGAACGTGACACCGTCGAGATCCTCCAGCGCGAAGGCACGGTGGATTTCCGTAACCTAAAGGTCCTGCTCGTATCTGGCGTCGATCGCTTCGGCATGGCCCAGGCCATGGAAAAGGCGGGGGCCAAAGTCACCTACGGCGACCTCATGTTCGGCCTCGGCCTCCCCTTCCCCATCCGCAGTTACGACCAAGTGCGCAAGCTGGCCGGCATCCTTCTCCCCATCCTCACCCGACTTCCCCAAACCTGGGTCTATCCCATCGGCGCCGCCCAGGAAAAGCGAAAACCCCAGTTTCAATCCGCCTTCGCCGATGCCGATCTCATTGCCGGAGACTGGCACCTCATCCGCAAAGCCTTGCCCGATAAGATCGAAGGTAAGACCATCCTTACCCAAACCGTCCGTCAGGCCGACCTAGAAATGCTCAAAGAAATGGGAGCCCGCCGCGTTATCGTTACCACCCCCATCATCGGCGGCGAAACCTTCGCCACCAACGTCATGGAAGCCTGCCTCGTCGCCCGGTTCGGCCCTAATCTCACCGAAGCGCAGTACCGAGATGCCCTGTCTCAGCTACAATGGAAGCCTGGGGTCATCGATCTCAATCCTAACCCGTGAAGCGTTTCGCGTTTATTATTCATCCGTTAGTTCCTAAAGACATTTCCCGCTTCTATCCCGTGGCGAAGTATCTGCCCGACCCCGTGATCGAATGGTTCACCGCGCGAAAGTCGCCCATTGAAATCAGCCACATCACCGGCATCCGCTCCGCCACCGGGGCCGAAACAGAAGGCTGGTTCATCGGCTGTCCGCTCACTCCCGATCAGATGATCAACCAGCTTCCGCTGGAAGCCGTCTACGACAAGCTCGGCGAATGCGCCAAAGTCGCCGAGGGCCTGGGGGCTGATCTCATCGGTCTCGGTGCCTTCACCAGTGTCGTCGGTGACGGCGGCATCTCGGTCCGCAAGCGTTCCAAAATCGGCGTCACCACCGGTAACAGCTACACCGTGGCCACCGCCATTCAGGGGCTGCTCCGCGCTTGCGAAGAGTTGGAAATCGATCCCAGTCGCTCCACCCTTGCCGTTGTCGGCGCGACCGGCTCCATCGGCAAAACCTGCGCCCAGGTGCTTTCCCGGCAGTTCGAACGCACCATCGTCGTCGGCCGCGACCTCGCTCGCACCACCGAACTCGCCGAATCCATCCCCCGTGGCACGGCCACCATCGATGTCGCCCGTATCCGCGAGGCCGACGCCATTATCACCGTCACCAGCACCGACGCCGCCATCATCATGCCCGAGCACCTGAAGCCCGGAGCGGTCATCTGCGACGTCGCCCGTCCCCGGGATGTCAGCGTCCGCGTCGCCAAAGAGCGTAACGACATCCTCGTCATCGAGGGTGGCGTGGTCGCCATCCCCGGCGATGTCGATTTCCGATTCAATTTCGGCTTCCCCGCCAAAACCGCCTACGCCTGCATGAGCGAAACCATTCTCCTAGCGCTAGAAGGCAATCCTGATCTCTACGATTTCACCCTCGGCAAAGACGTCAGCGTCGCCCAGGTCGATCAAATCACCGCCCTCGCCGATAAACACGGCTTCGGCCTCGCCGGCTTCCGCTCCTTCGAAAAGGCGGTCAACAAAGACCAAATCACCCGCGCGAAAGCCGCCCGACTCACCGCCATGACCGTCCCCCGCGGCGCCTAAAAGCAAAAAACACCCTCGCCCTGCGGGAGAGGGTCGGAGATGGCTCGTGCCTGGGAGCGCCGACACTCCTGTCGGCGTCCGGATCGCCAGAATAGTCACCCATGCCCGTTAGACTGGAGAACTGTGATAGCTTTCAAGAAAAGTGTCTACTCAAAAGGGCTCACTCCAGAGCTAGACCCTCGCCCCGAGGGAGAGGGTCGGAGATGGCTCGTGCTCCGGGGTGAGGGGTTACGCTGCGCCACAGCCTAGGCGTACCCGACCCCTAATCCCCAGCCCTTCTCCCAAAGGGAGAAGGGAGCTAAACCCTCGCCCCGAGGGAGAGGGTCTGAGATGGCTCGTGCTCCGGGGTGAGGGGTTACGCTGCGCCACAGCCTAGGCGTGACCGCCCCCTCATCCCCAGCCCTTCTCCCACGGGGAGAAGGGAGCCGGAAGGGATTTTTGTCCCTAGCAGCAAACCCGCTAATCTTAGATTGCGCCGTCGAAATCCTTTATGCATCATGAGAACCTACGCCGCTTTCGCGAGCGGAGCCTCAATTCCCGGAACGACGGAAAGGGCGGGGAGGTGAACCGCGAACGTGGCGCCGTGGCCCTTCTCGCTGTGGATATCCACCTGACCACCGAGGGCGGCCGTCAGCTCCCTCACAATGCGCAGGCCCCAGCCGGAGCCGTTTGCCTTCTCCCACTGACTCCGCAGGTCGCCAGTCAACGCGCGCTCCACCTGCTCGGGCGTCATGCCGGGGCCGGTGTCCGTCACCGAAACCACGTGCTGGCCGCCGATGAACTGGTACCGCACGATGACCTCGCCGATGGCGTTGTCCGGGACGCCGTCGTGGTCCTCGTCAATCATTTCCGGCAACGTGCCCGGGTATGTCTCGCGCACCGCCTTGATGGCGTTGCCCACCAAGTTCTGAACAATGCGCACCACGAACAGCTCGTCAAACCAAGCCTCCGGCGCGTGTTCTTCGATGTCGTACTTCAAATCAATCAGCTGGCTCCGCCCCTGATCCTCAAAGTACAAAGCCCCGTGCAAAACCGCCTCGCCGATGCTGCCAAACTTCAGCACCGGACGAATCGCCCGCCCCGCGCTCAGGTCCGAAATAAGCTGGGAATAGCCAACGATGCGATCCACCGCGTCCTTCAGCTCCCGAAAAATCGGCTCCAAAGCGTCGGTATACATGCGCACCTGACGATCGGGCTTGCCCTTCATTACGTGCTTGCGCAGCTCCATCATGGCCATGTCGCCAAAGCTCAGGGTCGCGTAAAGGCTGGCGGCCAGGTTGCCGATGTCGTGGCTAACCTTGCCCATGCCCAGCAAACTGCTGGCCCGCGACTGCTCTTCCAACAGGCGGGCGTTCAAGAAGGCCATGGTCGCAACCGCGCTCAGGGTGTCCATCACCGCCGCGTCGGTAAGGTTAAAGTCGCCATCAACCTTATTGATCAGCTGGATGACGCCAATCGGCTGCTCGGCCTCCATGGTTAGCGGCGTGGCAATGATGTTCCGCACCGCAAAGCCGGTTGCTCGCTCAAAGTCGTTCCACTCTGCCTCGGTCTTCGCCGGAAACTCCCGACGCACCGTTTGCCGGGTCTGAAATGCCAAACCGGCCACGCCAAAGTCATCGGGAATGTCCTTTACCGGCAGCTTGGAAAGAATCTCGGGCGGCAAAACGTGCTGAAACCGCAATCGATGGCCATCGGGATCGTGCAGATAGATGGTGCCGTGCGATGCACCCACGGCCTCCAGACTGGTGGCCAGCATCTCCAACAGCAAGGCATGAATATCGCCGTTGCTGGCGAGTTTCCGGGTCGCCTGTTGGACGGCCTCAATGAGCCGAGCATTGCCATCCATGGGCATTAAGTATGGCAGGACGACCGCCAGCGGTTAAAGCAAGATCAACCGAACCGACCACTTATGTAGTCTTCGGTCCGCTTTTCTTGCGGATATAAGAAAATGTTCTGAGTGGTGTTGAACTCCACCAATTGCCCCATCATGAAGAAGGCGGTGAAGTCACTGGACCGCTGCGCCTGCTGCATGTTGTGCGTCACGATCACGATGGTGTAATCGTTCTTCAGCTCAAAAATTAGATCCTCAATGCGGCTGGTGGCAATCGGGTCCAATGCCGAACAAGGTTCGTCCATCAGAATGATCTTCGGGTCCACCGCCATGGTCCGGGCAATGCAAAGCCGCTGTTGCTGGCCACCCGAAAGGGAAAGTCCGCTCTGCTTTAGCTTGTCCTTCACCTCATCCCACAGGGCGGCTCTTCGGAGGCTCTTCTCCACAATCTCGTCGAGTTGCGTTTTCCGCTTAATGCCGTGAATTCGAGGACCGTAGGCGATGTTATCAAAGATCGACATCGGGAAAGGGTTGGGCTTCTGGAACACCATTCCCACGTGCTTCCGCAGCTCGACCGGATCCACATCGGGACCGTACATATTCACGCCGTCGAGGGTGATCTTGCCCTGCAAGCGGCTACCGTCCACCAGGTCGTTCATCCGATTAAGGCACCGCAGGAACGTCGATTTGCCACAACCCGAAGGGCCAATCAGAGCGGTGACGCGGTTCGGAGCCACATCAAGATTGATGCCCTTCAGCGCCTGAAAATTGCCATAGAAGAAGTTGACATCTTGCGCACTGATTTTCGGATCCGAAATCTGCGGGGGATTCGCCGTCATCGCGCCTAGAATCATGCCAGAAATAGGATGATTCCTGCCCGTTACCGGAATGTTAAGGTCAAACTCATTGGCTATACTAGGGGAGATGGGCGACGGATCGGTCAGCGGTTGGTACGGATTTTTCGGAATTTTGGCATTACTCGCCATTCTTGTTCCCGCACTGCTTTTCATGGGCTACTTGCTGCTCAACCAAATGCTGCAAGACAAGTGGAAAGTCTGAACTAACGGGGCTCTATCGCTCGCTGCCGTAGCGCGTGATCAACTAGCGTCAGCGCCATCATGGCTTCCACCATGGGTACGGCCCGCGGCACGACGCAAGGATCGTGGCGACCTTTCCCGGACAAAGTCGTTTCGGCGCCGCTGGAGTCGACCGTCGGCTGAGCCATCATCACCGTTGCCACCGGCTTGAAAGCGCATCTCACCACAATGGGCATCCCGTTTGAGATCCCACCTTGGATGCCGCCGGAATGGTTGGTAGTGGTGACGACTTTGCCGTTCACGTTGCGGAAGTGATCGTTCACTTCACTGCCCCGTTGCTCAGTCATCGCAAAACCGGAGCCAACTTCAAAGCCCTTACACGCGGGCAACGAAAGCATCGCCTTCGCCAGATCGGCCTCTAACTTGTCGAAAACTGGCTCCCCCCATCCGGCCGGAACGCCCCGCGCGACGCACTCAACAACGCCGCCGATACTGTCCCCGTCCTTGCGGACCTGCTCGATGAGAGAAATCATCGATTCCGCGGTGGCCGAATCTGGGCAGCGAACAATGTTGGAATCCACCTGCTCACGGGTGACCGATTCGACATCCACCGTAGCCGTGATCGATTGAACCGTCCTAACGTAGGCAACGATTTCTACGCCGTACGACTTCAATACTTCCTGAGCAATCGCGCCAGCTGCGACCCGTCCGATGGTCTCCCGGGCCGATGCGCGACCACCGCCACTGACCGCCCGAATGCCGTACTTCTGATCATAGGCATAA
>Ga0114959_10003453_pt1 | contig 12412 bp, 13 predicted proteins | sample C_130625_EF_Meta_FD_87317 | JGI IMG/M metagenome (GOLD analysis project Ga0114959, IMG submission 87317) | Freshwater microbial communities from Lake Croche, Canada to study carbon cycling - C_130625_EF_MetaG | ecosystem: Environmental > Aquatic > Freshwater > Lake | place: Lake Croche, Canada...
CCACTGCATATATCAGTTCCGGCTTCTTTTGGCTCCTTTTTGTCATCCGGCGTCATCCGTTTGTCATTCTTTTTATGTTTACTAGACAACAAGTGTTTGTTATAATTGCTTATTTTACAGCTATTAAAGTCACAAATTTTACAACAAAATTCACTGGCTTCTTTTGGCTTCTTTTTGTCATCCATTTGTCCTCTAAATGGAGGACAGAAAATAAGTCTAAATTGTTTTCCAAAAAATGTCTAAAAAATTTATCGTAACATTTTTTTTTAGAGACAAAATTAATTTTAGACCATTCGCATCACAGACGAAAAAAATGAGGTGAAAACTCTGTAAAATATCCCCCTTTCCCATTTTCGGACATTTTTTTTGTCCATTTTTAACTTTTGGAAACACTTTTGGACCTTCGAAAACCATCAATTTCTTCCTCTTACTGAAAAACACAAAAACATGGAAATGAATATAGCATGACACTCATTATGCAAACAAAACAATAATAATGATTTTAAAAACCAGCTGTTTTTATTACGGGCTTTAAATTAAAAATCTAAGTATATCTTATAATATGAATATTTGTCGCCCTGCTACTATTGTTCTTGGAATATCAATTTTAGGAATAATATTTGATATTTATCTTTTGGGGTTTAATGTCATTGAATTTTTGAAAAACATAATATTTACAGCAATTATTGTATTTATTACAAATTGGAGTTGTTATAAAGTTGGTTATACCTGGATTTCTTGGCTAATAGTAATTATTAATCTTTTACTTTTATTTTCAGTTGTCTATTTGATAAAAAACAAAAATACGGAATTTGGAAAAACGGTCATTGAAGAAGAGAATAAAAATAGAAATAAGAAATAATCTGTATAATGAATTTGCAATTAAAAAATGATATTTCATTTTAATTTCGGCGATTGAAATGAAAAAAGATTTAAAAAAAAATAAATCAAAGACAATACTATATAGCAATTATATGGATTTTGAAGTGGGGGATAAAATATTCAAAATTAGTAAAGGAGTTATTGACAAAACAAAAACATTTGAAATAGAAAGCATTTCGGAACAACACGATGGAAATTGGCACGATGGTTATGTAACATCGTGGATCGCTTCATTAGTTGGTGAAGATAAGCTTTTTATGATTGCATTTAAAGTTTGGGGATCACCAATTGAAATTTACGCAGTACACTCATAATATAACTTAAAAATGCAGGTAAGAAATACTCAGTTGCAAAAAAAAAAATATAAAGGGCATAATTAAAAACAAATATCCATATTTTTTAGCTTGTTCTAAAAACAAATGAAACTTATATCTTCTCTCTAACCGCCGCACCCGAATTTGTCGGTTAACATAATCATTGTCGTTGTTTATATAATCTAATAGCATTTGGTCTGGAAATTTTGGGTCCACCTTTCTTAAAAAAACTGTAAACTTATTTTTATCTAAGAAATCGTTAATAAACAATAAATCCTTTTTATCTCCTTCTTTAAAAACGTGAGGGCTTGTCGGACTACTCATTCTAGACCAATCTGCCGCGTGCGTCACCATTTGTTTAACGTTTTTGAGTTGATTAAAACTTTCAAGTATTATTGCAAAAATGCTCTCGTTTGCGATATCCCCTTTACATATTAATGTATATATATTTTCGTTAACTCGTGAGTATGTTAATACCCTATTTACGTCTTCTTTTTTCATAATAAACCATGGGTCATTTGCCAAATGATAAACGTCCTTCAAAGATTTTAAATTAGCTCTGTTACAAAAATTTACGTTCCACCACGCTTTTTTCCAGCTCATAATAGTTTTTGAATAATTTATAAAGAATAATTCGCGAAACTTTAAAGGTGATATAATTGGCACACACGACTCTGTTAAAAAACAAAACCAATTATTCTTTGAATCGTGCGAAAATGCAAATGACATTAATGCTAAATAAGCGGGAACAACGTGAGTGTAATTTGTGTCAACAACGTATTTTGGATGAATTGCATTATTCCTTATCCATTCAGATTTAATTTCAGAATAATTCTTATAATGGAAATATACGTTTATAATATCCTTATTTGGTTTAATCCAATCTAACCAGATTTGCTCTTTATTTACAATATGAGAATAACTTATAATAAAACATAGAGCGACTTTCATTATTTAATTATTATATGTAAACCTTTAATTTACATATAATAAACGATCTTTATATTTTAACTATACCTTTTGATCCCAATTTCTAAATCGTGCGTTAATTTTAAGCGCGCATTTTCCAAAAGTTTTTTCAGAACACGTTAAATGCGGGTTATAACAGATAGATTGGCTACATAACAAAAAAAATAATGTAATTTTTAAGAACATTATATATTCTTATAGTATAATATAAGAATATATTTTTTAAATGGTAATGCATTATAGATTAATGTATTAGAATATTATTATTTGTTTATTACTAATAAGTAGCAATAAAAAAATAACATAAAAAAATAACATAAAAAATTTATAACAAATAGTATTAAATGGATATCGTGTACCTATTTATTATGAGTATTTTTTCATCCCTATTAATGAAAGTAAACGCTACAAAAGTTGTCGGAATGACAAGAACCGCAATTCCAAGTATTATGAATAGCCAAATAAAACCAGAAAATTCTGTAGAGCAATGCATTGTTAATTTAAAAACAAATCGTTGGATTTGCAATGATAATTCATTATATTTAAAAGAAAACGTTTTCATAAAAGATAAAAAATTAATTTCTATTTCTCCCGGCGGGTTTAAAGGTTTTTATATGCTTGGAACGTGTGCTTTTATAAAAGAAAATTATATTTTAGATGATTATATATATTCAGGTGCTTCTGCTGGGGCTTGGAATTCACTTTTTATGACATATAAGAAAGATTCAATGGAATTTGTATATAATTTATTGGACGATAAACTGAACGATGCTATTTCAATAATAGATTTAGAATACATGATAAAATATAAAATTTTAAATAAATTTAATGCAGATGATTTTGATTTGAAGCGTTTATTTGTTGGAGTTACAAGCTTTGATAATTTACAAATAAACACGCATATATTCTCTGAATTTGAAAATCTTGAAGATGCTGTAAATTGCTGCATAGCAAGTTCTCATATACCGTATATAACAGGTAATAGTTTTTTAAATAAATATCAAAATATGAACGCATTTGATGGAGGATTTAGTAAATACCCATATTTAAATATAATAAAACCGACTTTACACATATCACCAAATATGTGGAAAGACGTCAACGGTTCCCAAGAACAAACCAATCTCTCAAAAACGTATATTGAAAAATTATTAAAGATGTCTACAAAGATTTCAGATTACACCACTTTATTTTCACGAAATCAATACGACTTTTCAAAACTATATGATACTGGTTACTCAGACGCAAAAAAAAACAAGGCCTTTTTAGATAAAAAATTTAACAATAACTGATAGATTTTTAATCTTGTTCCGGTGGATCAGTACCAAAAATGTTTTGGTTAATAATCCAGATAAGAAACAGTATAAATGCGCCAAGTAAAATTAACATTGCAAATAAACAACAGCCAATAATTATATAGTCTTTAACTTTTTCATAAAAATTTCTTTCAAGTGCGTCATTTCTTTCTAACTTAGGGTCTATAACCGGCTCTCCGGCTACATCTATTCTAACTTCATTTGCAACAGGAACTAAAGTTGGAACAATTTCTACATGTAGAGGATTTTCCTCGTATATCATGATTTTATTTTTATTATAATTAATCGTTGTGTTTTTGTTTTCAATTTTATATTTTTTATTTGTAATTATCCGGAAATAACTTCCAAATCTTTTAAATTCCAATACTCAGAACCTCCGCCCGGGGTTGGTCGCCTAACAATAAACGGAATTCTTTTTTGAATGAGTTCCATTTCCGCAACTAAATAGCCATCAATAACATTTTCAGGAACTTTTATAAAAGCCTTAGCTCCGGAATTAATTTGCTTTGCTCGCATACCAATAATACGAGTTCTTTCGTACTTAGTTAAAAACGGAATTGTTCTATGAAGATCATCAATGATATTATTTGCTTTATCGCGAACAACTTGCGTCAACAAAGCTATTTCATCATAGTTATGGATAATACATTCTGGATGAAAATCTAGGATATAATTTTTGTTTATTTCAGAGTTAAATTTTTGTAAGTAGGGGCTTTGGTAATTATCGTCATCATCATCGTCTTCATAATCCATTGCTCCGCCAATCTGCTGTGTTTTTTCGGGTTTGGACGCTTTCTTCGTCTTATACTGTTTCTCTTCATTCTCTTGTTCGTCATTGTCGCTTTCATCAAAATCTTCGTCGTCCTCGTCGCTATTAGAATCCTCGTTCTCAATTTCTTCTTCTTGGTCTTCAACGACATCGTCAACAACATCATCGTCAACAGTTTCTTCATTTTCATCTTCTGTATTCTCGTTTTCAGATTCAGTCACACTTTCTTCGTCAGAGGAAGAATAAATGGGCTCTTCATCTTTATCCATTCTTAGTTATATTATCTAAAGAAACTTTAAATATTAAATCAATTTTTTATTAATTGATTTAATAAAAAACAAAAGCCTGTTTGTATTTTTCGTTGCGTTATATAATGCGAATTACATTAAGTGGATTACTTTTCTTCATCCGCCTTCCAAACAGTATCACATGTGGAACATAAATATACATATTTCATATTAACATCGTCATAACGAATATAAATGATTTCCCGTTGCTTTTCATGAGTGTTGGTTTCACAATCAGAATTAGGACACAAAACCTTACTAACTCGCGGTAAAGTAGGATCTAACTTTGTATATTTGTTTATAATATGGGAGAATTTTTGTTCCCCTTTAGATAGTTGAATTTTTGAAACAGAAACGTTATCAACATTGAGATTGGTGTCTTCATTGCCGCAATTTCTACAATAATAAACCAACTTATTCGGATTTTCTCCGTCAATACGGATATAATACATATTTTGACATGTAGTGCAGAAATGCATGGCGCCTATATATTATACATTAAAATAATTTATTTATGTCAATTTTTATTTTAATTAGTTAATATCCTTTTGGGCTTCCTTGAACTTTTCTAATAAACTTCCATAATTCAACTTAACTATCATGTTATACATTCCAGTGCGAAGCTCTTTATCTCCTCTATCTTCCGTTGCTTTATTTTCTAAAAATGCGAGAACTGCGCTAGAGTTTTTAATAAAATTTTCTTTTACAAGTGGATAAAATGCTGCGAATTTATCGGGATAAACGCCAATATTTTTTGTAACTATCTTCAAGATGGCGATATCAATATTTTTATATTCAATGATTTTTGTATAATTAACAAAATCGGCGTGTCCCGTTGTAACTCCAGGTTCGTTGAGAAGAGGATCTTTGCATAACAAAGTGCATAGCGTTAATAATAGGGTTGATATAGTTTGACAAGAAGTCCATTGTTCGCCTCGCCAAGTGTTTAAAATGGAAACGCAAACCTTTCCATTTGTGTATAAGTTTGGATTAAATCGGATGTTTTCACCATTCGTGCAATAAACAACATGCGGCGGACTATGTGGATAATTGGTCGGATATTGAATTTCAAAGAAATAAAAACCGCCGAAATATGGTGTATCAGTTGGTCCAACAATAAGTGCGTAACCCTTTAACATATCTTCATCATCATGCATATAATATATTCCATTATCTGTTAATGGATTTTTTATCACGTGTTTTACATCATGTAAAAGACGATTTATGGTATCTTTTGTTAATACTGTTATTTTTTCAGAAGACATTATAATTATTAATTCTTTCTATATTTTTATATCCATTTCAATGATAATGATTTTTGTTTAAGTCTTAAAAATTTACTATAATATTTTTAATAATACTAAAGAAAATTGAAATAGAAATATCTTTGTTAATTATAACAACAAAACAAAATGAACTTGCAACAATCTCAATTTAAAGATTTATCCGAGTTTCTTGCAAAGCATAATGCAACGATTGAAAAACGAGAAGGTGTTGCGGCTTCTTTTACGCATACCAGAATACCAAGTAAAGAACTGAATATATATGGCGGTTCTTACATCATTCCAAAAGAAGTTGAGCCCATATTTTGGAAGTTATACTATGAGGCAGTTTTCTTACAGAACAAACTGGAATATCTTACAGAAAAACAGTTAGAAACAGGTGGCCCTATTTTGCTTGATTTTGATTTCAGATATAATTATGACGTTGATAAGCGTCAGCATACAAAAGATCATATTGTTGATATTATTGCCGGGGTTTATTTGGAACTACTTAAGGAGTTCTTTGTATTTGAAGAAAACAAGCCTTTTCCTATTTATGTCTTTGAAAAGCCAGACGTTAATAGGTTAGCCGACAAGTCTTTGACAAAGGATGGAGTGCATATTATTATTGGTGTTAAAATGGACCATTGTATGCAGACGATGTTACGCAGTAAAGCGTTAGATAGGATTAGTGATTATTGGGATCTGCCGTTGATAAATGGATGGGATGCTGTTTTGGACGAAGGTATCAGTAAGGGATCAACAAATTGGCAGGTATTTGGATCAAGAAAGCCTGGAAATATGGCCTATAAGTTGAGTCAATATTATGTTGTTAAATATGATTCTAGCGACGGAGAATTTATGATGGAAGAAAAGGATTGCGAAAAAGATTTTGACATGTCAAAAGATTTATTTAAATTGTCGGCTAGATACACAGAAAATCAATCATTTGAGATGAATGACCGAATGAAGGATGAGTATGAAAAGGCAAAGAAACAGGTGAAGAAGAAGAAAACAAACACCAATACCAAGGTTCTTTTGAAGATGATTGATTCTGCTGATTCCGATTCGGATGAACCTGAGAAAATTGGTTTGAATGAAATAACTAGTCAAAGCATATTAACAAAGGCTATAGACCAGATTTTAAAGGGGTTGTCTTTGAATGAATATCATGTTAAAGAAATTCATGATTTTACCCAAATTTTACCAGAAAAATACTATGAGCCTGGTTCACACCTATTAAATACAAAGGTTGCGTTGGCTTTAAAGCACACGGATGAACGACTGTTCTTGTCTTGGGTTATGTTGAGAAGCAAAGCGAGTGATTTTGATTACGCGACTATTCCTGATTTGTATACAAGATGGAAGAAGGATTTTAAAGATAGACCAGACGGCGTTACAAAACGATCCATCTTATATTGGGCGAAACAGGATGCGCCAGATGAGTATCTTAGAGTAAAACAAAATACAGTGCAACATTTTCTTGAAGAAACAATTTCTACTCCAACAGATTATGATTTTGCAATGGTCCTTTATCAAATGTTTAAGGATAAGTATGTATGCACCAGTGTAATTAACAAGACGTGGTATATGTATAAAAACCATCATTGGGAGCGCGATCTGGGCCATTCCCTGAGATTGGCAATTTCGCGAGATATGTATAATCTATATCAAGAACAACAAAAAATTTACGTGGCCGAGATGCAGCATTATGATGCTACAGATGAGCGATACGAAGAATCTAAGAAGAAAATAAGACATGTTTCAGAGCTTTCCGTGAAGCTGAAGAAGACAAATGATAAGAGTAATATTTTCAGGGAGGCGGCAGAAATCTTCTTTGATAAGGAATTTGTGAATAAAATGGATGAGAATCGTTACTTGATGTGCTTCTCAAACGGAGTGGTTGATATTAAGAATAAAATATTTCGCGACGGTTATCCTCAGGATTATATTACAAAGACAACTGGTATTCCTTACAGGGAATTTGATCCGTTGACTGATGCAGTAATATCGGCCCAGATTCTGACATTTATGGAGCAATTATTTCCGGATAAAGAGCTAAATAGATACATGTGGGACCATTTGTCGTCAGTTCTTATTGGAGAAAACATTAATCAGACGTTTAATATTTATCGCGGTAATGGTTCAAATGGAAAATCGTTGTTGACGGATTTGATGACGTTTACGCTCGGCGAGTATTCAGGAACAGTTCCTGTTACTCTTGTTACTGAAAAACGCGTAGGTGTTGGCGGAACATCTTCAGAAGTTATGCAGCTTAAGGGGGTTAGATATGCTGTTATGCAGGAGCCTTCAAAGGATGCTAGAATAAATGAAGGTATGTTAAAGCAATTGACCGGTGACTCAACCATGCAAGCACGAGCACTTTACTGCGAATCGGAAAAGTTTAATATCCAGTTTCAACTAGTGGTCTGCACGAATACATTGTTTGAAATTGTCAGCAATGATGATGGTACATGGAGACGCATTCGCATTGTTGAATTTATGTCAAAGTTTGTAAATCCGGAGGACCCGGTTATTGATGACACTCCTTATCAATTCCCAAAGGATCCTATTTTGAAAGAAAAACTTCCACTTTGGGCTCCTGTATTTGCAAGCATGCTTGTTAAGCGCGCATTTGAAAACCAGGGCATCGTTCAGAATTGTGACATCGTTATGTCCGCGTCTAATAAGTATCGCCAAGGCCAGGACCATATTGCTGGGTTTGTTAGTGAAATGGTTGTGCGAAAAGAAGGGAAAAAGATTGGAAAGCAAGAATTGGTGCAACAGTTCAAGGCCTGGTTTCAAGATACGCAGGGAAACAAGAAACCACCCAAAGGCGTTGAATTGTATGAATACATGGATAAGAAATTTGGAAAATGCAGGAAGGACGGGTGGGTGAATGTTAAGATTAATTATGAGACTGAGAAGGACGAGATAGATGAACTTACCGATATGTAAATAGAAACCCCAATATAAATTTTTTTAGTTTTTTGTAAAAAAACTAAAAAACTAGAAAAAATAAAAGCACGCATTTGGTTTTTGTTATGTAAAGTTATATAACATCAACTGGTGTAAAATACTCATCCTTAACAAGGTCTAACAATACCTTATTATAGGCTCGGTTCTCCATGTTTTTTTGAACTTCACGGCTAGCAATTTCATAGAATTTACAATTATAACCCATATTACTGGAATAACCGTCGGTCGAGAAATTTTTGTATTTTATTTCCCTTACATTATTAAAACATGCCCACCGCATGGAACCCCCATCGTATATTAGTAATTTATTAAATTTCGCAATCCTTTTTAGCCCATAAACAGTATTTTCTACATAATACTCCTTACCGGGAACCAAATTCTCTCTGGGAACTTCTTGCATCTTTAATGCGTGTTGATTGATTTTAGATTTGATAGAAAAATAAAAAAGTATTTCAATTTTTATTATTTTGTTATAATTATATAAGTTCAATGGGACTAAAATAATCATCGTGAATAAGGTCTAACAAAACCATGTTTTTTTGTACTTTACGGCTAGAAATTTCATAGAACCACCAACGACAATCCAACTGCAAGGAACGACCACAACTAGGTTTATTACTCTCTTCAAGTTTTCTGAAATTAGTAACACAAACCCATTTAAAATCAGGATTTGTGTGCGTGGATGATGGATATTCTAATTTTTCAAATTTTGCAATCATTATATATGGTTTATTTGGGGGTGCGCAACCAGGACAAAAGCATTGTAAATAATACTCTTTGCCCGGAATCAATTTCTCTCTAGGAATTTCTTGCATGATTATAAAGTTATGTTTATTTGAAATAAACATAAAATAACTTTCAATTTTTTATTTTTAATGTTGGGAAACATATACATTTTTGGGTATAAGAGAATTAATTTTTGAAATCCATTTATAAACAGTTATAACAATATAAGTAATAACAAAAGGGTAAACTATAAATGCAATAAGTATTGAAAATCTATAAATAAAACTGTAATTACTTTTAGTTAAAAGAAATCCAATCGTGTATATGCAAACCATTATTATGTAAATCCATTTAAGAACGGTATTCCAATTGTTTAAACCGTCTAATCCTTGACTCTCATAAAAAGATTTTCTGTCACTAGTTACTGTATCTGTATTTATCATGTCAATAGACCCTTGTAATTCCGAATTTTCAATTAGATATTTTTCATATAAATCAAATGCATTTTCGTAGGACGTATATAATTTGGCGTATGTATCTGTTAAATCGGCCGCGCTACCAAGAGCATCTGCAAAGGTTGACGCCGCAGATGAAGAAGTGGCGCTTGCCTGAGACGACACCTGTGCCGCTAAATATCTATTATATCCAGCGGTGCCCTGGGTATATGTATAATAATTTTTTGCGGCTTCATTTAATTGCGTGGGCGATGTACTTATATTCGCCTTTGCATCTAAATAAGCTTGTTTAAGTTTTTCTGCTTCTCTATTTTTTTGACAATTTGGACCACAAGTAAGAGCGTCGGCTGATTGAGAAACCAATTGGTTAACCTGAGATGACGGATCGTTAAGTTTAAATTGTTGGTTTAATTGTTCTTGTAAATTTTGTAATTGTTGAATGTCTGCCATAACTATATTATAATATTATTAAAAAATGTAAGGTTGTGTTGCTTTAATAAATATCTTATAAACTGGCATAAGAATCGTATACGGATGCAACTGAAGTACTAGCCGCGTACCGCGAATCAGATGCGGCATTAGATAATGTTGTAGTAAAGCTTTGAGCTCTACTAGAAAGGGAATCTAGAAATCCACTGGCGGGTGTAGTAGAAGAAGCGGTTCCTGTTGTTCCTGAAGATGCTGTTGGGTTGTATGGTTTAATATTTGCTGGCAAACTTGCGTTGGCTACACATTTATTTGTTGGAGAGGGCACGTATGTAAATCCAGTGTCGCAACACTCTTGGGCCACACACGTTAAACCTTGTCCGGTCCATGGATCTATTCCAAATGGGTTACTAGTATCAATGGCGGGTGTTACTGGAGGTCCATTTCCCCAAACGTATTCTTGGTAATTCATATTATCCCTTGATAAGGAGTCAATAATTTTTCTACCAACAACAACCAATGCCACAACAATAATTATAACAAATAATAACACATATAATGAGTGTGGTAAAATGTTAGAATTTGCTAAAATAGCAAGAATTATAATTGGGATACAAAAATATATTATTGTTTTCATAATTGACGTGTGGTCCTCGTATTTTTCTCCATAATATGTATTAATCTCAACAAGTCTTAATTTATTATTTTTTTCTTCCTCAATTATCTTTAACCTAGCCTTGGCAGCGTCCATCTGATTTTCAACTACATCAAGCGCGTTAATTTGATTTTGTAATATACCTCCAACATTTGACGCTGTATCTCTGTAATAACCTTGAGATGTGTGTAACCCCTGATATAAACTTTCGCGCATGCTAGAAACCTTATTAATTTGTTCTACAAGCGCGTTTTGTTGATCGGCTGTCAAGGTTTTGTTTGCAATGCCTGTTTCTAAATTATTAAATAAATCGGTTTCTACACTTTGAAGATTTTGGATATCAGCTACTATTTCAGCACTTCTGTCTTCTATCGTATATGTCATTGTATATAGAATATACCAAGATAATATATATAATGTTAATTAATTTTGCGGGCATTTTTAAATAAATCCTTTATTATGTACTACTTTTTCTAATTACTTGTATTGTAAGTATCATAACAATTAATGCAATTCCAGTCCATAATATATAGTTATAATTCTGTTGAGAAGAAACTATATCAGAATCGCTTAAAATGTTATCATATTTGTTATGATCTGTAGTATTATATTGAGAAAATTTACTATTATATATTTCATATTGACTTAACATATTGTCTAAATTATTTTTATTAATACCCATTTGCAATATAATAGTTGAATCAAGGCCTTCTAAATATTGAATTAGCATAATTATGCGAGCAGACATATCCTGAAGTTGTTCCGCCAATTCATCAACGCTTGATTGGTCTGCTTGAATTGCGCTAGATAACCCACATTTTGTAGATGTATCCATCATACTTGTAGATTTTTTCTGAGCGGCCCATACAGTACTATCAACGTTAACAATATTTTTAGGACAGCTTTCATCAGAGGCAACGATGGTTGGAACTCCATTAACCATAGAAATCATTGACTTAGGATACTCAGTTAAAAGACCGGCACCATCAACATATCCAAGTTTACCCAAGTTAGAAATATTACCCATATCTTTTATTTTATAAACGGCGTTGATAGAACCAATTCCATAAGTTCTGTTATCGTTTCCTATTGTAGTTGAATCAGCGGAGTCGTATTTTTTTGCAGTATCCAAATTATTACTTACATAACATTGGGAAGACCCAGCCGAACCGCTTTGAAGTGCAAAATACTGAAATCCATTTGATCTTGCGTAATCGGAGCAAGAATCTACAGAAAAATTTTGCGCGTTTGATATTAAACTGGTTGCTCTTTGACTGGTATATTTCCAAGATGCGCTTGTTCTAGTTAAAACTGAATCGTTTGAATCATAAATGGATAAAATTAATCCAGCGGGACCACCCCAATTTTCAAC
>Ga0114959_10003454_pt1 | contig 12412 bp, 12 predicted proteins | sample C_130625_EF_Meta_FD_87317 | JGI IMG/M metagenome (GOLD analysis project Ga0114959, IMG submission 87317) | Freshwater microbial communities from Lake Croche, Canada to study carbon cycling - C_130625_EF_MetaG | ecosystem: Environmental > Aquatic > Freshwater > Lake | place: Lake Croche, Canada...
AAGACAAAGTACCATTGGCGCTAAAGGGCTTAACTGCCGAGTTCGGAATGGGATCGGGTGTTACTCCTTTGCAATAATCACCAGGCAAGTTTTTATACATAAATAGTATTCTTTTGTAAATATCATTATAGTTTCAACTAACTAGGCAAAATTTAACAAAAGTAGATAATTTAAAATATAATGCTATAACTAAAAACTTTATCGCGGGGTGGAGCAGTCTGGTAGCTCGTCAGGCTCATAACCTGAAGGTCCTTGGTTCAAATCCAAGCCCCGCAACCAATTTCTGCAAGTTCAAATTTAGTTAAAAAAAATTTATTGTTTAATTTTAGTGCTTAATAGCAAATTTATTATTATTTAATTTTTTGGCTATTTCTTTGTCTATCCATTTATAAGTTTTTTTTAAGCCAGATTTTAAGCTTGTCTCAAAATCCCATCCAATTTTTGCTCTTACAAGATCATTGTTGCTAGATCGACCTCTCACACCTTTTGGCTTTTCTAGTTGATAATTTTTTTCAACTTTACAATCGCCAATTTCTTCAATAATTTTTATCATTTGATTAATAGAGACTTGCTCTTCAGAGCCTATGTTAAGAACTTCTCTGCAATTACTTTCAAATATTTTTATTGTTCCTTTGATACAGTCATCAATAAACATAAAGCTTCTAGTTTGTTCGCCATCTCCCCATACATCAATTTTTTTTCTCCAGAATTTTTAGCTATTATCAATTTTCTACATAAAGCAGCTGGCGCTTTTTCTCTTCCACCATCAAATGTACCCATTGGACCATAAACATTATGATATCTTGCAACTCTTGTCTCTAATCCATAATCTTCATAAAAGTGTCGACACATTCTCTCACTAAATAATTTTTCCCACCCATAACCATCTTCTGGCATTGCAGGATATGCATCTGACTCTTTTAAGCCGTCTATAAAAGTATTCGATTGCTTGTCAGCATTATAAACACATGCGCTGGATGAAAAAAAATATTTTTTAACTTTATTAACCAAGCAAGCGCGCAACAAATTAGTATTAATAAGAACTGAAAGCATACATTCTGCTTTATTACTTTCTATAAACCCCATTCCACCCATGTTGCAGGCCATGTTATAAATAAAATCAACTCCTTTGCTTACCTTAAGACAGTTTTCATATTCCTTTAAATCTAATGAGAAACTTTGACTTGATTCAAATATTTGAAACCAATTTTCTAAAGGTTTTACATCTGCGCATACGACCTGGTGTCCTTCTTTAATCAGAACTGATGCTAGGTGTCCGCCAATAAAACCTCCAGCCCCGCAAATTAAATACTTAGCCGTATCAAGATAAATATATAAAATATCTAAAAAATAAATGATATAAATAAAAAATAATGTTTAACATTAAATTTTATACAAAATTAAAAATTATTTTATTAAACATTTTTTTTTTAAATAAGTTAAATGTTTTTAACTTTATTTTAAAAAATCATAAAAAATCTAACTCTCAAATTTTTCAAGACTTATTTGTTTTATATTACACTAAAAATAAAAAAAATGGTTTTTTTATTGAAATTGGAGGGGGGAATGGTTTTGATCTAAGTAACACGTATTTGCTTGAAAAAAAATTTAAATGGCATGGAATTATTTGTGAACCAAATAAAAGATTACAAAAAAATATCTCGAATTTAAGATCGGCGAAATTAATAAAAGAACCTATAACAGGAAAATGCTTAAAAAATATAAATTTTTATGAAAATACAGACCCCTATCAATCGTCAATAATTAAAACAAATAATTTTGAAGAAGTTATAAAAAAAAACTCTTTATGTTTAAATCATTTATTGAAAGATTTTAAAAGTAATAAAGTCATAGACTATATTTCGATTGATACCGAGGGAAATGAAGTAGAAATTTTAAAAAACTTTAATTTTAAAAAATTTAAAGTCAAGATTTTTACAATAGAACATAATTTTAATAAAATTAATAGAAAAGAGATTTTAAGAATTATGAAAAAAAATAAATATACAAGAGTGCATGAAAATATTTCTTATATGGATGATTGGTATATAAAGTCACCCGCTTAATTAAAAGACAAAACAATATATTCAATGACAATAAAAAAATTAAATGAAAATAAATTTTTTATTTTGATTGTGATATATGGATGTATATTAAGATGGAATGGAATAAGTAATGGTTACTGGTATGATGAATGGTCCTCATTTTATTATAGCAATCCAAATTTAAGTATAAGCCAAATCTTTAATTCAGTACTTTTTGCAGAAGGGGCTCAGCCATTGTATTTTATTATTGCTTCAAAATGGAATTATTTATTTGGTTATCATCCTGAAACACTTAGATACTTTTCCTATTTACTTGGTTGCTTAAGCATAATTTTATTTATAATTTTATTAAAAGAATTTTGCAAAAAAAATAGATTTCTTTATTTTGCTACTTTTTTATTTAGTTCTAATTATTTTTTAATACAGTTTTCACAAGAAAGTAGATTTTATTCCCTTTCTCTATTTTTTTCCATATTAAATATAATTTTATTTTTTAGATTTTTGAAAAATAAAAAATATATTTATTACTATATTTTTTTTTCTACTTTATCTTTACTAACAAATATATTTTCGATTTTATTAATCTTTTCACAAATAATTTTTTTAATCTTTAAAAAAAACAAACAAACAATTTATTTTATCTCTGCTCTAATCTCTATTCTGATTTGGTATATAATTGATTATAAATATATCTACTCTATTTTTGAAAAAAGTCTGAAAACTTTTAACATTTCAAATACTATTAATTTACATTTCTTAATTGGATATTATTTTAACATTTACTTTGGAAGTATTATTTTAGGAGGAGTAATCCTCATCTTTTGTTTTTTTTACTTAAAAAATATCAAAAAAATATTAAACGATAATATTTTATTTTGTATCATTGCTATCTTCGTTACCTATTTAGTTCCTGCAGTTTATTCTGTTTTGAAGAATCCAATTTTGCGGCCAAGATATATAATATTTATTGTTCCAATAATAATAATTTACTTTTGCTATATAATTTTTAAAGTCGAAAAAAAATTCATTAAAGATGTAGTTATTTTTTTCGTTATGTCATATTCTTTAATAAATATTTTTGAATCTAAGCCAATTATTTTTAAACCAGACACAGAGGCGGCGTTAAAATTAATTTCGAACAGCGATAATAAATTTTTGTTAATTAAATCTGAAAATGGTTTATTTTATAACTATCTTATTAATCTATATTTAATAAAGAAAAAAAATATAAATCTTATAAATAATAATCAAATTTTAAAAACAAATTTTTTTTGGAGCATTTGTTTAAATAATCCAAGATTTGCTACTAATTCTAGGACTGATGATAAAAAATGCTTACTTAACCCCCACTATCAATCTCATAAAATTTTAGAAATAAAAAAAGTTCCTGATTATATGCTTATTCTTTATAAGAAAATTTAATATATTTGTTAAAAAAAAATTATTAAAAATTAATTCTCTCTTTTTCTATAACTAAGGGAAATTTTCTTACTTGAGTTAAAGTAAATCCCACATATTCTCCGATAATACCCAGTAATAAAATTTGAAAAGAAATTCCAAAAAACAATCCTAAAATTATGGGGGCCAAACCTAATTGAAAAGAATCCCAAAATAATAATTTATAAATAAAAAAAAAAATTCCGGTTATGCAAGCTAAAACACTGAATACAAAACCAGTAATTGTCATTAATCTTAAAGGTAATTTAGAATGCTTAATAATGCCGAGCATAGCTATGTCAAAAAGAGTAAAAAAATTATTTTTAGATTGTCCGTACTTTCTATTTGGCTGATCAAATTCAACAAAGTCTATCTTGTTCGTAATTTCCATGATTAATCCTCTAAAATACGGATAAGGTTCTTCTATCTTTCTAAGCTCTTCAATAATTTTTTTATCAAAAATTCCAGATCCGGTTGTTTTTTCTAATAATCGTATTTCGCTTAATAAATTTATTATTTTGTAAAAAAAAATTTTAATAGATTCTAAAAAAAAATTTGTTTTACTGCTTTTTCTTTTTAACAGTACAACATCTGAACCATGATTCCATTTTTCTATTAACTTAGCTATTAACTCAGGTGGATCTTGGCCGTCTGCAGCTAATAAAATGACGGCGTCTCCTTTTGTTTGAAGAATTGCATAATAAGGTGAGCGTATATGTCCGAAATTTCTATTGTTAAATATTGCTTTGACTTTTTTATTCTCCAAACATAATTTTCTAATCACTTCCTGTGTATTGTCTGTAGATGCATTATCAATAATGATATGTTCATAATCCAAATCAGAATTATTCATTTGAATTGAAATTTCTTTTGTTAGTGAATAAATATTTTTTTCTTCATTAAAAGTTGGGGTGACAATACTAATTAATTTTTTCATTATTTTTTATTAATAAATTAATAGTCTTAGTTATAGCATCAACGCTGCTATAACTGTTTATTAAATTAAGCTTTTCCTTTGCTTTTTGAATATTTGGAACATATTTATCAAATATTTTTTCTGAAATTTTTATATTATCAAAATCTATATTCAAATTATATTTTTTTGCTAATAAAGTTGCTAATTTATAAATAGAAATAGCATTGCCTGAGCCAACATTATAAATTGGGCAATTCTTATTTGAATAATTTATAATCTTTAATAACCATCTAACTAAGTCTTCTTCATGCATATAAGAACGAATAACTTGATGGTCTGCCTTAATATTTAGGTTTTGATTATTAAGAATTTTTTTTATAAAATCCCCAGCAACATATTGAGAATCTCTTGGAAGAAATTCGCCAACAAAACTAAAACATCTGGCAATAGAAACACTCCCTCCTAATTTTCCGAATTGCTGAAATAACTTTTCATTTTTTAACTTAATCTTTGAATATTCTTTTTTATAACCTTTTTTAAAATTGATCTTATTATTAAATTGAAAGTAGTTCTCTTTGAAGCCCAAAACAGAATCGGGCTGTTTACCGTAAATGGCCCCTGAACTAATATAAAGTATTTTGCTTTTTAAATGATATTTTTTTGCCAGGTCTAAATATTTTTTTACTGCATTATTATCGTCTTTATAATTTTTTAGAATTGCAGCGTAAATTACATAATCTACTATAGGTAAATATTTAATGGTTAATATATTAGAATTAATTTTAATTATTTTAAATTTTTTTTTTAATTTTTGATTATAAATTGATAATTTTAATTTTCCTCTACTTAAAATAAAAATTTTATTGATTTTTGTGTTTGCAAAATTATTGATTGAAAGATGCTTTAATATCGATTTTCCAAAAAAACCTGTCCCCCCAATAATTAAAAGACTTTTGGGTTTCATTGAATATTTCAAATAAAAATATTAATTAGCCTCATTAAAATCTGAAGAATTTTCTTGTAAAGAAGCAATGATCATATTTTTGTTAAATTCTGATCTTGATAATAGTGGACTTAAATCCTCTATCGGTTTCCCAAACTGCAATTTAGGAATAATTTTTTGATTTGAGTCGATAATCACATTTATGAATTCTGGTTTTTTTGAGATCAAAACTTTTTTTAAAATTTTATCTATTTCACTGTTAAATTTAATCTCATTATAATTTATATTATATGCATTAGAAATCTTTTTAAAATCAGGATTGGTGACTCCTTTACTTGGGATTGTGGCCTCATATCTCTTATTTAAATAAAGTTCTTGAAATTGTTTAATAATTCCGTAGCCATTATTATTTATAATAAATAATTTTACTGGGATATTATAATTTACCATTGTTTGTAATTCCTGAATGTTGATTTGTATACCTCCGTCACCTTCTATACATATGACTCTATTTTTTTTATTATTAGCCAAAGAAGCTCCCAAAGCAGCAGGAAATGCATAACCCATTGGAGAATTACCATAAGCAGAAAAAAGTCTTTGACCTTTTTTTATTTTAAATGCCTGAACGGTCCAGGTTAAACTTCCGCCGGTATCAGAAACTATAATATCCTTATTATTTAACTTATCAGACAATCTTTCAAAAAAGAAATATGGGTTTACATATTTTTTTTGATTTGCATAAGAAGAAAGGGAATTTGGATAATTTCTTTTCCAATTTTTACAAATATTTTCCCAGTGGCTATTTATAGAATATTTAAAATTTGTAGATTTTGAATTAAAAATAGATAAAAATTTTTTTAAATCTTGATTAATTTTCATATAAACATTTAATCCCCTTTTTTTATTTAATTCATGTTTATCAATATCTACTGATATAATTTTAGCTAATCTTGCAAAAGTTTCAGGTCTACCCCCTGTAACTCTTGTATCTAGCCTGCTGCCAAAATTTAAAACTAAATCTGCATTTTGCACTGCGAAATTTGCAGCTCTTGATCCATAAACCCCTATACTGCCAATATAATTTCTGTGATTAAAATCTATAACATCCAATCCACTCCAAGTGGTTACTATTGGGATATTTGTTTTTTTTAGAAATTTTTCTAATTCATTAACGGCTTTGGACATTCTTATTCCGCCACCAATGACTAAAATTGGTCTCTCTGATTTCAGTAACAACTTTTTGATTCTATTAATGCAACTTTGAATTATTATTTTGTTATTTTTTACTTCGGGTCTTCTAAAACTTATTAATTTAGTTAAATTAATCTTTTCCTTTTGAAGATTCATAGGAATATCTAACAAAACAGGACCTGGTCTTCCTTCGTTAGCAATATAAAAAGCTTTTTCTAAGATATATTTAATCTCGTTAGAATTTTTTAGTTGATACGCAAATTTTATTATAGGCTTAACCATAGAAACAATATCTGTTTCCTGAAAACCAATTTGTCTTACTTTTTTTGTAGTTTTATTACTTGTGGATAACTCAAATTTATTAACTTGCCCACATATATGAATTACTGGAACAGAATCAAACCATGAACAAGCAATGCCGGTAATTAAGTTTTGAGCTCCTGGTCCAGATGTAACCATTGTCGCTCCAAATCCCTTATCGCATCTGGAATATGCATCAGCCATCATAGCAGCTGATTGTTCGTGCGCCACACATGTATATTTAATGTTTTTATTTTTTGAAAAAGCGTCCACAACAAATGAAATTGCTCCCCCATTCATTAAAAATACATTTTTTACATTTTTAGAAATTAAAAATTTTAGAATATATTCAGCTACAGTCATGAAATCTAAGGTTTAAAAAAATTCTTAATTTTAAGGACTGAATATTCTAAATGTTCTTTTGATAAACCAGGATATAATCCTATCCAAAAAGTATTTTCCATTATTAAGTCTGTATTTGTTAAATTTCCGTGAACTTTGAAATTTATATTTTTCATATAGGGCTGCTTAGCTAAATTTCCAGAAAATAACAATCTGGTGCCAATTTTATTAACATCTAAATACTTTATTAAATCATTTCTATTATATTGATTATTTTTTTTTAAAGTCAGTGGAAATCCAAACCAAGATGGTTCAGAATTTTTTTCTGGTTCTGGTAATATTAAAAACTCTTCAAGATCTTTAAGATTTTTATATAAAAAATTAAAATTTTCTTTTCTTTTTTTTATAAAACCTTCCAGGCGATCTAACTGGGCTAAACCACACGCCGCCTGCATATCTGTTATTTTCATATTATATCCTAAATGAGAATAAGTATATTTATGATCGTAGCCAAATGGCAGATCTCCTAATTTCCAACCAAATCTTTTATTACAAGTATTATCTTTTCCAGGTTCACAATAACAATCTCTTCCCCAGTCTCTAAAAGATTCAGCAATACGTTCTAATTTTTTACTATTTGTAAAAACAGCACCGCCCTCACCCATTGTTATATGATGTGCTGGATAAAAACTTAAAGTTGCAAGATCACCAAAAGTTCCTACATTTTTATTATCAAATTTTGAACCTAGGGCATCACAACTGTCTTCTATTAACCAAAGGTTATTTTTTTCACAAATATCTTTAATTTTTTTTGCATTAAATGGATTTCCTAGGGTATGAGCTAACATGATAGCTTTTGTTTTTTCGGTTATGGCCTCCTCTATGAGATTTTCATCAATATTATAAGTTGGAATTTTAACATCAACAAAAACCGGGATTGCTCCAAATTGAATAATTGGATTAACAGTTGTTGGAAATCCTGCCGCGACTGAAATAACCTCATCTCCTTTTTGAAGTGCTCTTTCTTTTAATTTATGTGAAGTTAAAGTTGAAAATGCTATTAGATTTGCCGAAGAACCGGAATTAACAGTGAGCAGACATTTAACGCCAAGAAAATTTGCTAATCTTTCTTCAAATTGTTGATTAAATCTTCCTGTTGTCAACCACCCATCAAGTGAGGCTTCAACCATATTTTTAAGTTCTGACGCACCAATAACTTTGCCTGACACAAGGACATCGCTAACTCCTGGAATAAATTCTTTTTCTTTAAAATTAATATTAGAATAATTATCAACCAAATCTAATATGCTGCTCTTTATTTCTAAAATTTTATTTATATCCATACAACTATTTAAAATAATTAATTATTTGTTCTTGGCAAATTTTTAAAATATTTTTCTTCATTAAAAACTGTTTATGCCAATTTGATATCAGTTCTATAGATTTATTAAGGTTGTATTTAGGTTTCCAATTTAATGTTTTTTTTGATTTTTTTGAATTTAACATTAATAATTTACTCTCATAATAATTTTTTGAAGTATTATTTTTTTTAATAACCTTAACAGAATTATTAAACTCATTGTTCAATAAATTAACTACATAACCAACTGATTTATTATTTGATTTTTCTGGACCAAAATTCCAACAATATTCTTTAAATTTATTTTTTTTATAAAGATTCATTAGTAACAAAAGATATCCATACAAAGGGTCAATAATAAATTGCCAGGGTCTTACAGAATTTGGAGATCTTAAAAATAAATTTTTATTTTTAGAAGACAAAGAGCGAAAATAATCTGGAAGAACTCTATCTATTGAAAAATCACCACCTCCAATAACATTGCCTGCTCTAGCGGTAGCAACATATATATTTTTTTTTCTTAAAAATGAATGGTTATAAGAATCTACAACTAGTTCTGCGCAAGATTTAGAGTTGCTATAAGGATCCAATCCTCCTAAACGATCATTTTCATTATAATAAAATTTTTTGTTATTATTAAAATATACTTTATCAGTTGTAACAATAAGGGCAGATTTTATAAAATTTAGTTCATTCAAAACATTAAGTATATTAACAGTTCCCAAAGTATTAACTTCATAAGTATATTTTGGATGATCATATGAATATCTTACCAGGGGTTGAGCTGCCATATGAACTACAAAATCCGGAGCAAATTTTAAGATGGATTTTTTTAATTTGCCATAATCTCTTATATCTCCAATTATAGAATTATGAATTTGTTTATTTAAAATGGCTAGATCAAAAAGATTTTTTTTTTCTTCTGGTCTTAAAGAGTACCCCACAACTTTTGCGCCGAGCAAATTTAAAAAAATAGAAAACCAACTTCCTTTAAAACCTGTATGTCCTGTTAAAAAAACTTTTTTATTTTTCCAAAATTTTTTTAAAATAAAAAAATTATTTCTCATCCCACAATTTCCATGGAGCTTTTTTAGAAAACCATAAACTATCTAAATAATTTTTATCTCTCATTGTATCCATTGCGTACCAAAAACCATGGTGATGAAAAGCTGAAAGCTCTGAATTTTTAGAAAGTTTTTCTAGAGGGTGTTTTTCCCAGACTGTTGAATCGTCTTTTAAATATTTAAAAATATCTTGTTTTAAGACAAAAAAACCACCATTAATCCATGAGCCATCTCCCTTTGGTTTTTCAGAGAAATTCTCCACTAAATTATCTTTTTTATTAACATCAACAATGCCAAATCTTCCTTGTGGCTGAACAACAGTCATTGTTGCTAATTTCTTATTTAACTTATGATGCTGAATTAATTTCTTAATATTTACGTCAGACACTCCATCTCCATAGGTTAATAAAAAATCTTCTTTAATGTAACTCTTTATTCTTAAAATTCTTCCACCAGTAAGAGTATCTTCACCAGTATCTACAAGAGTTATTCTCCAGTCTTCACTACTTTTTCTATGAACATCAATAGTATTTTTGTTAATATCAATTGTAACATCTGAAGAATGCAGTGAGTAATTAGCAAAATACTCTTTAATTAAATAACCCTTATAACCGCAACAAATTATAAATTCTTTAATTCCAAAAAAAGAATAAATTTTCATAATGTGCCAAATAATTGGCATATTACCAATTTCTACTAAAGGTTTTGGCTTTAAAATACTTTCTTCAGCTATTCTTGTTCCTTTACCACCGGATAAAATTACTAATTTCATAACCACAAATATATTTTAATACTAAATACTACCAAGATAATAATTAGATTATTGCCATATGATAATATGTTTATATCAAGTTAATTTAAAAACAATTATAAAAAAATTATGCTAACTATAATAATATTTACTAGTGGTAGATACAATTATTTAGTCCCTCTGCTACATGACATCGTTCAATCAAATATTAAAATTAAAATAAAAGTTGTCAATTATGGGTATAACAATAAAAATAAAATTAATCCTTTTTTAAAAAAAAAAAATATTCAATATATAATTGACAAAAGTGACAAAATATTTGCTGAAAGATTTTTTAATTATATAAAAAAAACAAAAAATAAGTATGTTAGGTTTGTTGGCGACGATGACAGAATTGAAACGAAATATCTAAAACCTCTTATTAATTTTTTAAAACTCAAAAATAATTCTGGATTTGCTTTAAATTTAAGTTCTTTTCATAAAAATGAAAAAATAAAAAAAAATAAAAAAATTATAAAAAATATTAAAGTGCAATCTTTTAATTTATTAAAAAATATTAATAATCTTGGAACACTCGGAACTCAAATAATTAATGTAAACTCTTTCAAAAAAATATCTAAATTACTCAACAAGAAAATTTTATTAAATTATGGTTACCCACAAATATATATAGCGCTTAAATTAATTAAAGAATTTAAAGATTGGAGATTTATTGAAAATAAAATCATATTTTATAGATATGGAAATTTTAAAATTGATAATAAAAATTTAGAAATAAGATTAGATATGGAATTTAATGGTTATTTTGCAGCAGCAAAAGAAATTTTTGGACTTAATTCTAAAATATATAAAAAAATTTTTAGAATAGTATTTTTTAAAAACATTTTTTCATGGTTAATTTTAGCCATAGAAAACATTGGAAAAAATAAAACGCGAATAATAATAAATAATAATCGAATATTAATACCAAATTCTTGGTGGGTAAATTTAACTTTATTTTTAATATATATGACTCCAGACAAATTTTGGAGACTTCTCAAAAATATAAAAAAAAATTATCAACTTACAAAATAAAAAATATCTTTGTATTACTTATTTATAAAGTGTAACTTAAAAGTAGTTTTAGTAATAATATTAAGATTTTAGTCCTAAAAATGAAAAAAAAAATAAAACAAAATAAATTTATATTAATATTACTATCAATCTTATTTATTTTAATATTTTTTAAAGCATTTCATAATGTTTATATAATTCTGCGAGTTGACTATACTGCAAGGCTGACAAATAATTATGGATATTGCGATAAACAAGGTTATGGCTTTGTACGCTCAACAATTATTAAAAATGGGATTAAAGATAATATTAATATAATTAATAACTTAAACGGATTCGCTCAAATTAATTCTTTATTTTATAAGTTTAATAAAAGTTATAATAAAAATTATCTAATTTTATTAAATTATAATAATAATAATAATAATAATTCTGTTATTACTTTAAACAACTCAAAATACGAAATACTGGATAGTTATGAAAATAAATGCTTTTTACTAAAAAAAAAAAATGGTTGAGCTTTTTGGTATAACGATACAATTCTTTATATTGCATTTATTTTTTTCTACTCCACTTAATCTTATTAATTATAAAAAATTAAATCTAAAGTTCTCACTAAACTACTTTGATATTATTTTTTGTAACATAATTTTTCATATCTTTATTCTTTTAATAATATCTTTTTATAAGATTAATTTACTTGCATATTTTTTAATAATTCTAACTACATCTTTAATTACCAACTTTATTTTTTTTAAAAAAAATATACTTAAGAATATCAATATTTATGGAATAATATTTCCAGTAATTTGTTTATCAATATTTTTTGACATTGCTTATCAAGCTATATTAGGTTGGGATGGTTTAGCACATTGGTTTTGGAAGACTAATAATTTTTATCAAAATCAAGATATAGGAAATTTTAAAAATATTCCTTTCCCGCAATACCCTCACTTAGGGACTTTTCTTTGGAGTTTCTTTTGGAAAAACTCATTATTTAACTATGAATA
>Ga0114959_10003457_pt1 | contig 12406 bp, 8 predicted proteins | sample C_130625_EF_Meta_FD_87317 | JGI IMG/M metagenome (GOLD analysis project Ga0114959, IMG submission 87317) | Freshwater microbial communities from Lake Croche, Canada to study carbon cycling - C_130625_EF_MetaG | ecosystem: Environmental > Aquatic > Freshwater > Lake | place: Lake Croche, Canada...
AGTTCATGGCCGCAAAGTGTCCCAGATCTTGCGCAGCTTGTGGTACGACGACCTTGATTTCATTGCCTTGGTTAACCACCTGCACTGAACCTTGTTTCGGGCTGACGCAAACCCAATCGACACCCGCGGGTACGGCTAGTGTGCCATTGGTTTCTATGGCTACCTCGAATCCACGTTCATGCAAAGCTGCGATCAGCGTATCATCAAGCTGCAGCAAAGGTTCGCCACCAGTGCATACGACATATTTTACCGAGCTCGAGCTGGTTGATGGCCATTGCGAGTCAATCACTGCAGCCAAAGCTTGAGCCGATTCGTATTTCGCACCGAGTACTCCGTCTGTGCCAACAAAATCGGTATCGCAAAACTGGCAAATAGCCATTGCACGGTCGGCCTCACGACCAGACCACAGATTGCAACCAGCGAAGCGACAAAAAACCGCAGGACGGCCTGTCTGTGCTCCTTCACCTTGCAAGGTATAAAAAATTTCTTTGACGCTGTACACCAACGACGCTCCCGCCTATGACTAGAAGGTCGAATTATCCATTAAATCTGATCACCCGCCTCAAATCATGGAATGCAACCCCACTGGGCAGCAGCTTTAGACCGGGAAACGAATGATAAACACCGTGCCGTGGCCGTTCTCACCCGAACGTACCTCAATAACAGCGTCGTGATCTTTAACGATATCGCGCACGATGGCTAAACCCAAACCGCTCCCCGGTTGCGATTGATCTAGCCGGTAGAATCGACTGAATATTTTTTCTTTTTCGTTATCTTGTATTCCAGGTCCATCATCTTCAACCGTCAGTACGCCAAAACCATACTCTTGGATGCAGCTAACCGTCACAACGCTACCCTCTGGCGAATAACGAATCGCGTTATCCACAAGATTGTCGATCAAATCGCGTAACAAGAAACGGTCACCATTTACATAAGTAGACCGCAAATCAAAACCGATATCGATATTCTTTTTGGTCGCCTGGTCTACAAAATTTTGAACCGACTCAGTGACCAATTCATCCAATGATAAGCGCTCTAAACGATCGCGCTCAAAATCACCCGGCTCAGAACGAGCTAGTGCTAGTAATTGGTTAGCCTGTCGTGCCATCCGTTCTGTTGACACCATCATCAAGGCAGTCGATTGAGACGTGTCAGGGTCATCACGATGATGCGTCTGCAACCATTCAAGCTGGGCTTTAAAGCCAGCTAATGGTGTTCGTAGTTGATGAGCTGCATTAGCTAAAAAATCTTGTTTTGCACGGGAGCTCTCCTGCACCCTGACCAACAGTACGTTGATGGCACGAATAAACGAGACCACCTCGCGTGGCACTTTCGACAAAGGTACTTCAGATAAATCATCGGGTTTTCGAAGCTCAAGATTTTGCTGCAACTCGCCCAAGGACAATAGCCCTTTATTAAGAGCTACCCAAACAACGGCAGGAATGAGCAACAACAACAGCAACTCGAGAACAACTAAGGAAAGAAGAATACGAAGCTTGAAATGGAGTCGCTTTACACGCGTTTCTGCCACACCAATGAGAACTGTTTCACCACCAACGACCGTTCGCAGCGATATTACTCGAATTTCTTCACCGCGCATGGTCGAGGGATAAGCAATCCAGGTATTACTATTTTCAGGCACACGCAAGACTGGAAAATCAATGTCGCCAGCTATCGTTTTACCGGGCAAATCACGGACAACGAAAAAGATTTCATCGAAATGGTCAACCCGCAAGACTTGCTCTGCCTGCTGAGACAATTGCAACTCAACCGAATTTCCAGATTCCTGCATATGCGGCACCAGCGCCCAGGCCGCATCAGCCAAGCTCTGATCTAAGGCCGTTTGAGCAGGTAACCACGCCAGCCAGTAAATAGCCGTCGCACCAGCCAAGTTCACGAGCATCAGCGGTATGACTAGCCATCTCAGCAGCTTGCCACGCAAACTCATCGTGCAGATTGTTCCAACATATAACCGAAACCACGAATAGTCTTAATGGATATACCGGCCTTGTCGATTTTTGCGCGTATACGTGAAATGTAGACTTCGACAGCATTCAACGTCACTTCTTCACCCCAAGGCAAAATTGCGTCAATGATTTGCTGTTTTGAGACGACGCGCAAAGCATGTTGCATCAAATACTCGAGCACAGCCCATTCACGCGCAGAAAGCTCTATAGTTAAACCATCGATAGTTGCACGACGCGCAAACGGATCTAACTGCAAACCACCCAATTGCAAATCTACCGGCCGTGGATTGCTACGTCGGACTAACGCTTTTAGGCGTGCAACTAATTCAGGTGCCGCGAATGGTTTAACTAGATAGTCATCCGCCCCCATTTCTAATCCCCGCACACGATCTTGCACGTCATCACGTGCAGTCAGCAAGAGCACTGGAAGTTGACTACCGCGCGCTCGCAAACGACGAACGACTTCAAAACCATCGATGCCAGGTAAACCAATATCGAGCACGGCAACCGACATCTCACGTGCTTGCAGGGCGCGATCGGCATCGTCACCGTTATGGACGACATCCACCACCATGCCATGACCACGCAGAATTCTTGCAATACCGTCGGCCAGCACCGGATCATCTTCTACTAGCAATACATGCATGTTTGGTCCAGTAATCATCGTATTGACTGAGTTATTTTGCCAGAGACTGAGGATCCGCTGAAGGAAGCGGAGACGATGGCGGAATAATCGGCGCAGCATTATCGTTAAACCATGGGAAAGCCAACGGCAACAGCAATAACGTAAAGAAGGTGGCTGAAATCACACCACCTACAATCACCGCCGCAAAAGGACGTTGAGTCTCAGATCCAATGCCGTGTGAGAGAGCTGCCGGCAGCAAACCCAAACCTGCCATCAAGGCCGTCATCAGAATTGGGCGTAAACGCGATACAGCACCTTCAATCGCTGCCGTCAGTACATTTTTTTCCTTATGCAGCAATTCAACGATTTGCTCCACCATGATCACGCCGTTTTGCACTGAAATACCGGCCACAGCGATAAAGCCTACCGCAGCCGATACTGAAAAATGCAAGCCTGCGAGTGCCAGCGCAGCGATTCCACCTATCATAGAACCTGGCACGATCAACAGCACCAAAATCGCTTTACGAACTGATCCAAAAGCCCAGAACAGCAACGAAAAAATCAACAACAAAGTTATCGGCACAATAATCGCCAGACGTTTAACTGCGCGCTGCTGATTTTCGAATTGCCCACCCCAAGTAATCGTATATCCCGGTGGGAGAACCACTTTTTCACGAACCTTTTTCTGCGCTTCACGAACAAAACTACCTTGATCACGACCTAATAAATTTGCCTTAACTGAAGCACTACGTCCACCCGCCTCACGACTAATACGTGCCGCACCTTGTCGGATATCTATACGAGCTAATTCGCCTAAACTCACCGTGCCCGCGCCATTCGGCAAACTCACTTGCACAAGTGAGACATCATCAATCGCATTTCTATAATTTTCTTTTAGACGAACAGTGACATCAAATCGCTTATCGCCTTCATAGAACGTATTGACAGCCATACCAGCCAGCGCTGTTTGTATCGCCATATTGACATCAACCACATTCACACCAAGACGCGCAATTTTTTCACGGTCAATAACAATATCTAATTCACTCTGACCGCTAATAGGTATCGCAGCCACGTCAGCAGAGCCTCGAATACCCTTGAGTATGTGCGCAATTTGCTCACTTTTTTCACTCAGGATTTCAAGATCTGGACCGTAGAGCTTAATAGCTATCTCGCCCTTCACACCAGACAACGCTTCTTCCACATTGTCTTGAATGACTTGGGAAAAATTAGTTGGTACGCCTGGGATAGTTCGTATCTTTTTACCCATGTCGGCTAACATGGCCTCTTTCGATTCAAAACGCCATTCGCCAGCGGGTTTGAGATCCGCCAAAATCTCCATATTGTTAGGGCCCTTGGGATCCGTTCCATCATCCGGTCGACCCACATGCGACACCACACTTTTAACTTCGGGATAGCTGCGCAAGATTTGTCGTACTTGTCGCTCTATACCTTTGGTGGTGTCTAACGACGTCGCTGGAGGCAATGAAATAGTGAGCCAGATATTGCCCTCATCCAGCTTTGGTACAAACTCACTACCCAACAAAGGTGAAAGCAAAAACGCGACAGTCATTACTGCACCTGACGACATAATCACCACGAATCTATGTAATGCAGCCCAGCGCAGGAATGATCGATACCGCTGCTGCAAACGCTCCATCCAAACAATATGCTTTTCTTCCATCGTATGCTTTTGCATAGTGACTGCCAGCAAAGTCGGCACTAGGGTCATGGTGAGAATTACAGCACCTAGCATCGCAAACGATAAGGTCAAGGCAACCGGGGCAAAGATTTTTCCTTCCACGCGCTGAAAAGTAAAAATGGGAATGAAAGCCACAATGATGATGGCTTTGGCAAACAAAATCGGATGACCCATCTCAACGACGGTACGTCGTAGTGAAGCCAAGCGCAGCGCCGAGCTTGCTTCGTTGTTTAGCCCTGGCTCTACCGTATTTAACGTCAAGCGCACCATTAACGCTTCCACCAACACCACAGCGCCATCGATAATGATTCCAAAGTCAACCGCACCTAGCGAAATCAAATTAGCGGGTATGTTACGTATATCCAGCATGATGAAAGCGCATAGCAGCGATAGCGGAATCACCGTCGCCACAATTAACGCAGCGCGCCAGTTACGCAAAAAAATCACCAAAATCGCAATGACTAGTACCGCACCCACAAGCAAATTTTCTGCCACCGTTTTGACGGTGTGTGCAATCAATTCCGTTCTATCGTAAATGGGATGAATTTTTACGCCAGGTGGAAGCTTGGCACTAATTTGCTCAACTTTATCTTTGACCTCGCTAACAACACGAGCGGCGTTACCGCCTTTGGTCATTTGTACTATCCCTTCAACTACGGTATCTCTGTCGTTATAGGCAACGATGCCTGATCGACTGCGCGCACCAATGGTAGCTTCGGCCAAGTCAGATACCAACACCGTCTTGCCATCTTTCGCCTTAACCACTACTCGGCCGATATCTTCCACGCTCGCGAAAATACCCATGCCTCGAATAACCAAGGCCTCATCACCACGTCGCACAAAACCACCACCCACATTGGCCGAGTTATTCATTAAAGCCGTACTCAGCTGATCAATCGATACGCCATAGCGTTTCAGTGCATACGGATCAATGCGTACTTGATACTCTTTGATCGTTCCGCCAAAACTCACCACATCGGCCACATTCGGCACGATGCGTAAATTCGGACGTATCACCCAATCCTGAATTGCCCGCACCTCGGTGATAGACATGTCTTTAGGTGCTTCTAGTACGTAGCGATAAATTTCACCGACTGCTGTCGTCAGTGGTGCCAAGGTAGGCTGCACGCCCAATGGCAAGGTGACGTTTTGTAATTTTTCCAAAACCTGCTGACGAGCGAAGTAATCATCGGTTCCATCACCAAAGGTCAATGTGACGACCGACAAGCCAGAAATAGAAACTGAGCGTAATTGCGTCTGGCGCGGCACGCCCGACATTTCACGTTCAATTGGCAACGTCACGTTGCGCTCGACTTCTTCCGGAGCCTGTCCTGGGTACTGCGTGACTACCAACACCTGTACATCTTGCACATCAGGAAAAGCTTCTATGGTTAGATTCGATACGGCGCGATAGCCAAATGCGCAGAGAGCCGCCGTCATTACCAGCACAAATACGCGCTGGGTGAGAACAAATTCAATGAGCTTATTGAGCATCAGCAGCCGCCTCGGAGTTCAACAGCAATGCACCTTCAACCACCACACGGTCACCCTTAGCGAGTCCAGACTCAACAAACGAGTGGTCGTTGCCTCGCAATGCCAGCTTGACTTGTCGTTTTTTGAAAGTACCGGTTTCAGTTTCAACAAAAACATAAACGTAAATACCTTCGGTAACCAGGCTCGTATTGTGTACGCGTATACCTTTAACCTCGCCCGTTGCGAGAAACGATACGCGAGCAAACATTTCAGGCTTGAGTTTGAGGTCAGCATTCTTGATAGAACAACGTACCTGCACGCGACGAGTAACAGGATCAACAGCAACCCCAATCCGTTCAACCGTGGCATTGAACATCTGATTAGGCCATGCGTCGGTCTCGAGACTCACCTTTTGACCAATATGCACATGTGAGAGCGATTTTTCGGGGACATCAACAAGTACCCATAGCTGACTAACGTTCGTTACCAAAAATAGAGGCAACTGGGTATCAGGCCTAACTTCTTGACCGGGATTTGCATTACGCTCAACGACGACACCAGCGAGCGGAGAACGCAATAAAAATTTTCCATTTTCGTGTCCCGATGCCTGAAGGTTACGCAGCACCTGTGATGCACGCCGCGAATCTGCTTGCGCAAGTCGATAATCTGCCTCGGCCGATTCAAACTCTTTGCGTGCAATGACTTCATGCTCATGTAAATTTTTTGCTCGCTCAAAAGCTAGTCGTTTACGTGCTTCTTCACTGGTCGCTTTAGACAATTCAGCCTCAGCACTTGCTAGATCAGGCGAATCGATTTCTAATAAAGCCGCGCCACGACTTACTTGATCGCCAACACCTGCACGCAAAGCAATCACACGTCCAGCAATCGGTGAACTGATGCGTGAGGTCACGTTTTCGTCGTACACCAAACGGCCATTGACTGGATCGGCCGCGGGCATCGCTTCTGAGGATACCAACTCCGTTCGAATCGATGATAGTTGTGGCTCGCCACGTTCAAAATGCACTACCCCAGATTCGTGAGTTTGCGGTTTGTTTTTATCTAATTCGGCTTCATGTTTGGCATTTCGATTTTCAACGATCGCCACAGTCGCGACCGCCGCCCCGACGATGGTCAACAAGACCACCAATTTAGTTATTGTTTTCATTAACGGGATTCCTGAATAATTGCTGTAGCTGCCTGCCAGGCAGCCGATGCCTTACTAAATTCAACTTGTGCTGCCAGTGCATCGAGGCGCGTGGCACGCAAGGTGCGACGTGCATCCAGCACATCCATAATGCCGACTGCGCCATTTTTATAGGCAAACTCGGCTGCATTAGCTGCTTTTTCTGCGGCGAGTAATAACTGATCTCTATTGCGGCGAACCCGCTCGGCAGCGCTACTAAGAGTAGACCAAGCTGTGCTGATCTCACTTTCTGCAATCGCGCGCGCGCGCATCAAACTTTGATCGGCCGCAGTGCGTGCTGCCTGCGCAGCAATAATTTCACCGTTGTAGTAATAGCGAACAAATAGCGGCACCTGCACAGAAAATCCTACGCTACTGCCGTTGCCATGAATTGGGTCGCCCGGCTGAGGGAAATGCTCGTATTGCATACCCACTGAGACGTCGCGTGTGCGTAATGACTGCGCCAAACGATTACCGGCATCTGCCGCATCAACTCGCGCCACTGCCGCCCGAACATCGGGTCGTTGCTCGATGATGTCTTTGAATCGTGACTCCGACAAAGGTTCAGGTCCAATTAAATCTGCCCAAGGATCAACTGCTTCCAGGCTATCCATTCGCTCACTTAAGCCTAAAATTAAAGCCAAAACGCGTCTCGCAGTTGCTAATTCTCCCTTAGCTGATTCAACCTCATTTTGTGATCGTAAAGCGTCAACACGCACCCGCTCCACATCGGAACCCGCGATGTCACCTGCCGATTTGCGTAACTGAGCCGCTGTCAACATGGATTCCATCAATCGTGAGGTCTCATTGGCCGCCGCCCGTTTTTCTTGTGCCGCTTTAAGATCAATATAGGCTTGGGCTACGATCAATCGAAGCTGTCGTTCGGTATCAACCACATCCGATTGAACGGCTTGCAAAAGCGTTTGAGCATTTTCCTGACGCAACTCTCGTTTGCCACCGCGTTCAATCAGTTGATCAATCCGCGCTATGGAATCGATCGATCGATTCCATAAATGTCCGCTACCACCGCCATTAGTGGTGTTAATACTGTTGGTTGAAATGGTTAAGCTGGGATTAGGCGCCGCTCCTGCAATCTGAACATTGGCTCTCGCACTATCGATCGCGATGCGCGCCAACTTCAAATCATAATTACGCTCGCGTGCCAGTGATTGAGCTTCTAACATCGTCAGCGGCCATGATGGGTCCTGCGCAAAGGTGCTAGACGCGAATGTTGTTGTAAACATCGCCGTCAGCAGGAAAAAAGAACGCTTCACAAAATCGCCTATCAAAAATCTTGAACTATTTCACGTAAGGATGCCGCAGGGTATCTATAAAAGCTGTCTACCGCCTGATCATATACTGACAATTTGCTGACAGATAATCATCAAATGACAAAAAAACACCGGGCGAAAGCCCGGTGCTGTTTGACTACACTTTAGACAAAGTCAGGCAGCTTCTGGAACGCTTGGCAAACCTGAGAGTGCCATTGCTAATTCTTTCTCGTCGTATTTATCATCTTTAAGTTCGCCTGCAAAGTAGGCTGAGTAAGCCGCCATATCAAAGTGACCGTGACCACAGAGATTAAAGAGAATGACTTCGCTCTTACCTTCGCGCTTGCAACGTAGTGCTTCTTCTATCGCGCCTTTGACGGCATGATTAGCTTCGGGTGCAGGCACAATACCCTCTGATTTGGCAAACAACACGCCTGCCGCAAAGCACTCCGTCTGATGGTAAGCCACGGCCTCAATCAAACCGAGCTCTTTCAGATGCGATACCAACGGTGCCATACCGTGATAACGCAAGCCACCTGCATGGAAACCTGGTGGCGTGAAAGAAGAACCGAGTGTGTGCATCTTAGTCAGAGGAGCCATGTGACCAGTGTCACCAAAGTCATACGCGTATTTACCGCGTGTCAGTGATGGGCACGCCGCTGGCTCAACTGCCACGATGCGAGGTTTAGGACCACCACGCAAACCAGCACCGATAAATGGGAATGCAATACCCGCAAAATTCGAACCGCCACCAGTACAACCAACGATCACATCAGGATAGGCATCCGCCATCGCCATTTGTTCCATCGATTCGATACCGACGATAGTTTGATGCATCAACACATGGTTAAGCACTGAGCCCAACGCATACTTGGTATCGTCATTCGTCGCTGCGATTTCCACTGCTTCTGAAATCGCGATACCCAAGCTACCGGGATGACCGGGTGTTTTTTCTAATACGGAGCGACCGTAGTTAGTTTCATTCGATGGTGATGCCACACAACGTGCACCATAGGTTTCCATCACAGCGCGACGATATGGCTTTTGGTCGTACGACACTCTGACCTGAAACACCGTCACATCAATACCATACAGCGAACCTGCAAATGAGAGCGACGTACCCCACTGACCCGCACCCGTTTCTGTCGTTAAGCGTTTCACGCCAGCTTGTTTGTTATAAAAAGCTTGGGGAATCGCAGTGTTCGGCTTGTGACTACCTGCCGGACTCACGCCTTCATACTTGTAATAAATTTTCGCTGGTGTTCCAAGAGCTTTTTCAAGAGCGTACGCACGGAACAATGGCGCCGGACGCCACAGGCGATAGACTTCACGAACAGGTTCAGGAATATCAATCTCACGATCTTGCGAAACTTCTTGCATGATCAATTCCATCGGAAACAAGGGTGCGAGATCATCTGGACCAATCGGATTTAGCGTACCCGGATGAAGCACCGGTGGCAGTGGTTTAGGCAGATCCGCTTGAATGTTGTACCAACGGCGTGGAATACGGTCTTCAGGTAATAAGAATTTGACTTGATTCGACATCAGATTGTCTCCGTTTTTATGGTTATCAGTTCGCTTCGCAAGTACTGCCTTTAGCAGCCAAACGAGCATACTTTTTTGGCAATTTTTATCGACCAACGAGAAAATCGTCCAAACCGAAATTTACTTCGTGAAAGCAGGTTTCGTCCATCAATGAACGTGAAAAATAGAGGATTTTGTAATTGCATGGGTTTAAAAAAACCCCCTGTAATAAAGGGGGTTAATTTCAGTAGTACGGGTGAATTGCAGGTTTATGCTCTACTTAGCTTTTAAGCATTCACTCATGAATTTATTTCGCTCGTCACCCTTTTTGCCGGTGGCTTCCTTATTACAGGTCACCATCTTATTTTGCTGAGAATTCTTAGGCGCTTCAGTAGGTGCCTCAGGCTTTTTGCTCAAACAGTCTTTCATAAAAGCCTTGCGCTCATCACCTTTTTTGCCAGTCGCATCCTTATTGCAAGTGGCCATTTTGTTTTGCTGTTCATTCGCTGCAAACGCAGAATTCAAAGCAAATAAACCCAACAGGGCCAAGGCAGTTATTATTGATTTCATTGTCTCTCCACGATGTCTCGGTACGGGATGGAATAATCGTCACAGACCTCCCCGCTACAGCCTGTTACGCAAAACTATAAATGGAAAACCTTACAGATTTTATACAAGGTCGCTAATTGACGATTTTTTTAAATTAACTAAATTGTTGCCACAGCCAAGACGCCACTCGCAGCGCCACCTTATCTTCGCCCGGACGTCCAACCACTTGCAAGCCTACAGGCATGCCCGAGCTGCCCCTATAAAAAGGTAGGTGAACACATGGCAAACCCAGCAAAGTCCACACACGGCCAAACACCGGATCGCCCGTCTGACTCAAGGTAGCGGGAGCTTCACCCACAGCGCTGGGAGCAAGCACCACTTCATACTCACCAAATGCAGCAGACACTGCGGCTCGAGCCGAATACGCCAACTGCAAATTAGCGCGGTGCTGATCGATTGAAATCTGCTGACCCATAGCGAGTACTTCGCGCAAGCCGGGACTCAATTCACTCGAGTGCTGCAAACGCTCGTATGCCAGTGAACGCACCAAATCAAAGCCCATGATTTCTTTTTGCGCTTGTAACAAACCAGCGAAACTATCGGGTAGCGTTAGTTCACGCACTCGATGACCTGCTTTGGCGAATACCGATGCTGCATGATGCATCGCGTGTTGAGTATCTTCATCAGCGTACGACCATTCATGCGTATGGCACAAAGCGATACGTGGCGAAAGCGATGTTTCTAACTGAAGCAGACTGTGATCGCCGGTTGCTGCCGCTGCAAACAACGCCACATCTTCAACGGATCGTGCTAAAAATCCGATTGTATCGAGTGAATCCGATAACGGCTTAACCCCAGAGCGATTGACTAAACCAAAGCTAGGTTTGTACCCCACGATGCCGCAAAACGCCGCTGGTCGGATAACTGAAGCGGCCGTTTGTGAAGCAAACGCTAAGGGCACCATACAGTCAGCAACCGCAGCAGCTGAACCACTTGATGAGCCACCCGGTGTGTGCGTGAGTCGATGAGGATTTCGTGTTTTACCCGGCGTGAATGTAGCGAATTCTGTCGTGACTGTTTTGCCCATCATGATCGCGCCTTGCTCGCGACACAAAGCAACCACCGATGCATCTGCCGCAGGTTGCAGCGATTGGTAAATAGTCGAGCCATACGTGGTGGGCATATCGACGGTATCAAACAAGTCTTTTACACCTATGGGCAAACCGTGTAGCAAACCTTGAATCGGACCATTGTCTAACTGTTGAGCATTTTTTACAGCTGTATCGGCTGCCACATGAACCCAGGCTTTGACATCCTCTTCGCGAGCATTGATACGATCCAAACAAGCACGTACCAATTGCTCTGCTTTGATTTCCCTAGCCGCTAATTTTTTGGCTAGAACACTGGCATCCAGTTCATTCAGTGGTACAGACATAGCGGATCCTTATAGTTTTGTGGGCTTAGGAGGATGTCTTTTAAAGACCGTTTAGAAAGCTTATTAATCAATTTACTACCTTACTTCATTCTGCCCGTCAGGTTTCTGTCAGTTAAAAATTGCTCGCACGCAATGCGATTAACTTATCATTTAGGGCTGACGCAAGTCATGCATTTGCCTAAATATTAACTTTTTCGTCTTATCTAATCCTATGCATCATGCTGTTGAAAATCTCCCCGGTTGGCGAGGAGACATAGAGCGCTTTATGGCGCTAGGTTTCATTCAAAATTTTCTGATCGTTCTGATTGTGGTCAACGCCATTATTCTTGGTTTGGAAACTAACCACGAAGTGATGGCTACAGTCGGCTCAGAGCTACTTTTCATCGATCATGTCATCCTCTGGATATTTATCGCTGAACTGGGCTTGTTGATTGCTTCGCGGCGACTACAGTTTTTCAAAGATGCATGGTGTGTCTTTGATTTTTTAGTCGTCATCATCGCTTTCGTACCCGCAACTGGCAGCCTCTCTGTATTGCGCGCATTGCGTGTACTGCGCGTACTACGACTCATAAATAAAGTTGAGAGTATGCGAACCGTGGTCGGCGCTTTGTTGAGCTCACTACCCGGATTGGGATCCGTATTCAGTTTGATACTCATTATTTTTTATGTATCTGCGG
>Ga0114959_10003461_pt1 | contig 12402 bp, 9 predicted proteins | sample C_130625_EF_Meta_FD_87317 | JGI IMG/M metagenome (GOLD analysis project Ga0114959, IMG submission 87317) | Freshwater microbial communities from Lake Croche, Canada to study carbon cycling - C_130625_EF_MetaG | ecosystem: Environmental > Aquatic > Freshwater > Lake | place: Lake Croche, Canada...
AATCTGGCTTTATATCTCTCAAGTTCATCACTACGGTTGCACCGATGCTCATTTGGCTAAATTTAGAAATTTCCCCTCCCAAAAAAATCGTTTTAATATTGGGCTTCTCTAAAAGCTCTACCGCTGATAATAGATTAACAGTGAACACCGTCATTTTAAATTGTGGAGGAATCATTTTGATGAATTCACTGATGGTAGTACCTCCGCCTAATAGTAACACCATATCCTTTTTTAGCAAGCCAACCAATTTTTGTGCAATAATCCTTTTTTGCGTCAAATTATACAGATTCCCTTCTTTATGGTTGTGATAGGCGTTAGACATCACTCCACCTTTAATTTGCACTACATCCATGTTTTTGGATAGTTCATTAATGTCTCGACGAATGGTGTCTTCTGAAACTTTTAAGTGTTGAGCCAAAAAATCGTAGGTAACTCTACTATGAACATTGATTTCTTTAATAATCATTTGTTTTCTCTCCTTTTTGCTTAAACCTTCGTTGTTATCGTTATTCATTTTTCAAATGTCGTTGTTGAAGTATGCAAATTGGTGATAATATTTTTAAAAAAGGATTATTTCTGCAAAAAAAGACACCAATTTACTGCTATTTTTTTGCAGAAAAAGTATAGATGATTTATTATTCAACTTTTAAATATTTTTGCTTTTTTTTTGCAATAATTACATTATTCTACTTTTTTAGCGCAAAAAAATAAATTTATTTAAACTTAATGTGTGAATTGTTTAAATAAAATTATTTTTTTGCAAAATTATTTTATTTTTATTGCAAAAAATTTGCAATTTATTTTTTAGCTTCTTAATATTGTTCAGTTAAAAAAAGTATTCACATCCTAATTTATGAATCCAGTATGAGACAAAAAAATTTACACAAAAAACTGGTCTTGATCATTGTTTTTCTATGTTTAAAAACAATGTGCTATGCAATGGTTGAGCAGAAAGTTACAGGCCTTATCATCGGGGAAGATGATAACATGCCAATTATTGGCGCTAATATCCAATTAAAATCAAATCCTAAAATCGGAACCCAGTCTGACGCCATGGGAGAATTTTCATTAAATGTGCCAGAAGGTGAGCAAACTTTGATTATTAGCTTTATTGGCTTTGAGAAAAAGGAAGTTAAAGTAACTGGTAGCGGCACTAGAATTACGGTAATTCTTGCGGTAGATAGCAAAAAACTCACGGAAGTAGTGGTAACAGCACTGGGCATTAAAAAATCTTCAAAATCTTTGGCTTATGCAGTAAGCGAGGTTAAAGGTTCGGAATTTACAACTGCAAAAGAATCAAATCTAGCGAATGCTTTGGTAGGAAAAATTGCTGGTGTAAATGCGACCAGCATGGGTACGGGACCGGCAGGGTCAAGTAGGGTTGTCATTAGAGGCAATGGTTCGTTGAATGGAAACAACCAACCTTTATATGTAATCAATGATATGCCAATGGACAACACTTTGTTGGGCCTACCAAAGCAAGATGGCTTCCCAACCGACCCGATTGCCAATGGTTTAAATATTGACAAAGGTGATGGTATTTCGGGAATTAACCCCGACGATATTGAGTCAATTTCGGTTTTAAAAGGCGGAACGGCGGCAGCATTATATGGCTCGTTGGCATCGAATGGTGTAATAATTATAAAAACCAAAAGAGGAACAGCCCGAAAAGGCGTAGGTGTAGATATAAACTCTTCATTCACAACTGAAACACCATTGGTTTTTACAGATTGGCAATATGACTATGGTGTGGGTGTGGGTGGCAAAAAACCGCTTACTCAAAGCGATGCTATTAATTACGGTAGATTGTCTTATGGTGCAAAAATTGATGGCACGGATGTAATTCAATTTGATGGTGTTTCACGCCCGTATTCAGCCCAGAAAAATAATATTAAGAACTTTTTTAATAGTGGTTCTACATTTACAAATACGGTTGCTTTAAGTGGAGGAAATGAAAAATTCTCTACTCGTTTTTCAGTTTCGTCAATGAATAATAAAGGTATCGTTCCCAATTCTACTTATGACAGAACGGTCTTTAATATGGCCACAAATTTTAGTCTTAGTAAGCATATAAATTTTGATGTAGTTTCTCAATATAACATCGAAAATGCCGAAAACAGACCTGTGGTTTCTGATGCCTTCGGAAATCCCAATTGGGGATTGTACATGATAGGCAATACCGTTGATATTAGAAGTCTAAGTGCCACTGATGCAAATGGAGTAGAACAAGCTTGGAATTCAGTGCCAATTGCCAGTAATCCTTGGTATGTCGTTAATAATTTCAAGAAAACAGATACTCGAAATCGCTTTATCAATTCGGCAACGGTTACTTTTGATATTACTGACAATTTGTTTTTGAAAGGACGAGTTGGCAGCGATTACAATAATTTCAAATATGTAGGTATTGTTCCATCAAACACCTTATATACGCCATTAGGTGGCTACCAGCTTCAAAATTCAAATTACTCAACTTTAAATATGGAGTTGATTGGAGGCTACAAAAACGAAAAATTAACAAAAAATATTGGTTTTTCCGGCATCATCGGGGTGTCTAAACGGCAATCCGTTAGAGACGAATATATTGCCCAAGGAAAAGACTTTATCATACCAGAATTTTATTCAATTACCAACCTCGGAACGGTATCTCAGACCTTTCCTTATGGTAAAGTTGTGACCACTTCAGCATTTGGTTCATTAGATTTTGATTACAAGAACTTGATATTTTTAACCTTGACAGGTCGCCAAGATTGGTTCTCCACTTTATCACTTGATAATAATAAAATATTTTACCCTTCAATAGGTGCGGGTTTGATTCTTTCTGATATGCTGAAATTACCACAGGTTATTCAATATGCGAAAGTACGGGCATCGTGGGCACAAGTTGGTGGAGCAATTCCGAGCCCTTACGCCTTAGATCCATCCTACAGTTTGGCTCAATCGGGCCATTTAGGTCAGGCTTTGCAGCAAGTATCAAGCACCAGAGTACCAAATCCAAATCTGAAACCATTAACCTCTACCACTTTTGAGGTAGGTATCGAAGGTTATTTATTTAAAAACAGAGGAATTAGTTTTGATATAGCTTTTTATAACCGAAAAACGACCAATGACATTGTTGAAACAACGGTTTCGGCGGCATCGGCATACAGAACTGCCTTATTAAATGTAGGTCAAATATCCAATCAAGGAATAGAAGCCTTAATTGGAGCAAAAATTTTGTCATATAACAAATTAAAATGGAATACCTCATTTAATATGGCATACAACAAAAACACTGTTGATAAAATATCTGACAACCTGACCAATATCGTTATGGCAAGCTCGGTAAATGGCTATGCTTATATTTATAGTCAAACAGGCAGACCTTATAGTATCATCATGGGAAGAGACTATAAAAGAGATGCAAATGGTAATATTGTCTACAACGTTGCCAATGGCGTTGCCATTCCTGTAGCTGGCGATTTGAAAGAACTCGGGCAAGGCGTTCACCCATTCACGGCTGGTTTCAACAATGATTTTGAATTTAAAAATTTCAAATTGGGCATTTTGATAGATGGCAAATTTGGGGGTAGTATTTATTCAGGCACAAACCTCTACGCTACACGTTTTGGCTTGAATAAAATTACACTTCCTGGCAGAGAAAACGGCTTACCTATCGAAGGAGTTGATACGCAAGGAAATGTCATTAATATGATAAACCCTGTGGCAAATCTAAATTCGTATTATGACAGCTTTAAGAACATTTCATCCTTGTTTATTTATGATGATAGTTTTGTAAAACTAAGACAAGTTACTTTTGGGTATGTAATTCCTGTTGCTAAAAATGGAATATTCTCAAAATTGAACAATGTGACAATCTCGTTTGTGGCACGTAACTTATTTACACTTTATAGCAAAACGCCTAACATAGACCCAGAATCTATGATTTCTGCGGATAACGCACAAGGCATTGAGCAATTCGGAGTGCCACGCACTAGAAGTTATGGAATAAACTTAAAAATATCATTATGATCAACGCTGTCGAAGATTTTTTTAAAGCAAATAAATAAGAAAATGAAAAAAACAAATAGCTTAATTTTAACACTGTTTTTGTTGGGTTTTTGGTCGTGTGAAAAAGATTTCAAAGAAATCAACACCAATCCAAATGCCTCAACGATCGCATCAAGTGCATTTTTGTTTTCAAATGCGCAACTAAATACGCTAAATACTGGTCAGTTCGAAACCAGTTTGCTTAATTGTGGAGGTTTTTTGCAGCACTTCGCAACCTACAAAGAAGTATCAGGCGTGGGCGATAAATATTTGGCAAATGATGCCTACCATGCTGTTTTCTTCCAAGAAGCATTTCCTAATTCAGTAAATCAAATTAATGAGGTTTTAAGGGCAACTACGAGTGCCAATGACATCAATAAAAATGCCATTGCCCGTATCTGGAAAGTGTATATTATGCACCGGATTACGGATTTGTATGGCGACATTCCTTACTCAGAAGCTGGGAGAGGCTATCCAGACTTGATTTTTACGCCAAAATACGACGCACAGGCGGCTATTTATGCCAATATGCTCATAGAACTCGAAGCCTCAACCAAAGCCTTCGATGCCACAAAACCATCATTTGGTGCTGCGGATTTGATATATGCAGGCGATCTTGCTAAATGGAAAAAATTAGGCTACTCGCTGATGTTGAGACTTGGTATGAGAATGACCAAAGTTGATAATGCCCAAGCCAAAACATGGGTAGAGAAAGCAATTGCTGGCGGAGTAATTTTAGGCTCATCGGATAACGCTGTGATAAAATATACTGACGGTCCGCAAAATTATAACCGTAATCCTTTTGTATATACTGCCCGTACCCGTGATTTTGTGGCCAACTCGTTTGGCAGAACAAATATTGAAGGTGGCAAATATTCAACAACGTTTATTGACTATCTGGTTAAAGCAGCAGACCCAAGATTGAATGTGATTTCGGGTGTTTGGATTAATAAAATTCAAGATAATTCAACTTCCGTGCAAAAGGGTTTTCAAAATGGTTTAAGTGTAGCACCTTCGCCAGATGCTTTAGGCACTTATTCTGAACCATTACAAACCACCATTTTCAAAATGGACGCACCCGCAATTGTTTTAGGCAATGCTGAAACCCAGTTATTATTGGCAGAAGCCAGCGTGAGAGGTTGGAACACAGCATCTGCCGAAGATTTATATAAAAGTGCCATTACCGCATCATTGAACAACTATCAGATTTATGGTGCCAATGCCGTTATTGCTCTTGACAAAATTACAGCGTTTTTGGCTGGAAAATCTTTGACAGGCACCATGGATGAAAAACTCGAAAAAATTCATACCGAATTTTGGGTGTCATTGTTTGGTGATGAAATCGAAGCCTTTTCAAATTGGAGAAGAACAGGATTTCCAAAACTTAGGCCCATTAATTACCCTGGTAATGCCACGAATGGTACAATTCCAAGAAGAATCATTTATCCAAACGTAGAAAGTGCCTCAAATGCTACCAATTATCAAGCAGCACTCGCAAAGCAAGGGCCAGATTTATTGACAACGAGAGTTTGGTGGGATACAAAATAAGTATCGCAGATGGTATAATTGCCACGAATAAACGTCCATTGGTTTCAGAAACATTCGGGTATTCGTGGCAAAAATATATACAATCGAAAGATTAAACCAAAATTCAAAAAAACGATAATGCTATTCACCATATTTTTTTCTATTGCCTTATTGTTGCTTTTAATAACTTGGGCAAAAGTAAATCCTTTTTTTGCGTTTATCGTGGTGTCTATCATAACGGGTATTTTGTTAAAAATTCCTTTTGAAAACCTCCCAAAATTGATTCAAAAAGGCTTGGGAGAAATGCTAGGATCATTGTCAATCATCATTATTTTTGGCACTTGTTTAGGTAAAATAACTTCCGAAACTGGTGCTGCCCAAGTCATTGCCCAAAAACTCATTAAGGTAGTTGGTACAAAAAACGTTAAAATAGGCTTGATGATTGCAGGCTTGCTCATTGGTATTCCCATGTTTTATAGCATTGGTTTTGTGCTGATGGTGCCACTTATTTTTACGTTGGCAAAAGAACATAAATTGCCCATCGTGCCTTTGGCGATTCCTATGCTCGCTTCTTTGTCGATTGCCCATGGCTTTTTACCTCCTCACCCTTCGCCAGTAGCATTGATTGCACAACTCAAAGCAGACATGGCAACCACATTGGTTTACGGGTTGATTATTGCCATACCTTGCATTCTGATTGCAGGGCTTTTGTTAAGTAAATTTTTGGTGAACATACCGGCTTCACCTAAAGTTTTTGAAACAAAACTTATTCCCGAAAACCAATTGCCAAGCTTTGGAATAAGTATTATTTCGGCACTTTTGCCTGTGTTTTTATTGATAATTACCTATGTTTTCAAATATTTTGTAAAAGATGAGCCAATCTTAAAAATCATAAATTTTGTAGGCGAGCCAAGTATCGCCATGGTAATAAGTTTAATCGTCGTTACATTTACATTAGGTATCAATCAAGGAAATAGTATGGCAAAAACCATGAATATTTATACCGAAGCCATCAAAGATATTGCCGTGATTTTATTGATAATGGGCGGTGCAGGTGTTTTTAAAGAGGTTTTGCTGGCATCTGGCATTGATACCCTGATATTGCAAATGTCAAACAATATCAACATTCACCCCTATTTATTGGGTTGGATTATTGCGGCCGTAATTAGGCTTTTAATTGGCTCTGCAACCATTTCAGGGCTAATGACAGCCACTATCATTTTACCAATCATTCAGCATAATGCGGGCATCGAACCCAACCTAATGGTTTTAGCAATTGGGGCAGGTAGCTTGATAGGGTCACATATCAACGACCCCGCCTTTTGGATGTTTAAAGAATATTTTAATGTTTCCATAAAAGATACCTTTAAGTCTTGGACAACGATGGAATCTTTGGTGTCTGTAATCGGCATCTGTTCAGTTTTTATATTAGATTTTATTATTAAATAACAATAACACAATGATAAATACACCAGAAGAAATATTCGAGAAAATGAATATTGCTCTCCCACCAGCCCCTCAACCACTTGGCATTTATAAACCTTGTTTAATTGATGGCAAATACTTGTATCTTTCGGGGCATGGGCCAGTTCAGTTAGATAAATCACTCATTATCGGGCGAGTGGGTGATGGCTTTAGCTTAGAAGAAGGCAAAGCCGCCGCAAAACAAGTGGCTTTAACGATGCTTTCTACCATCAAATCACAGGTAGGCTCGCTGAATAATATAAAGAGAGTCATAAAGGTTTTAGGAATGGTAAACTGCACGCCAGATTTTTTATATCACCCAAAGGTAATCAATGGAGCAAGTGAGCTTTTTGCTGAAATTTGGGGCGAAGAAAATGGCATTGGTGTGCGTAGTGCCGTGGGCATGGGTTCTTTGCCTGATAATATCCCTGTTGAAATTGAAGCGATTTTTGAGCTTTTTCAAGATTTCACAAAACCATCAATCTCTCAACTTACAAAACAATAATATTAATGAAGGTTTCAGCTTTTGGAGAAATTTTATACAGGTATAAATGTGAAAACGGATTAAGATTTGAACAATCAAGGCGATATGATGTATCGGTGGCAGGGGCTGAAGCAAATACCTGCGTTTTACTTTCAAAATTAGGTATTCCAGCAGCTATCATTTCGGCATTACCCAATAATGATTTAGCAAAATTGGCCATAAATCAGTTGAAACAATATAACCTTGATTTGAGCCATGTATTAAAACAGGGCGAAAAAATGGGCGTTTATTATCTGGAAGATGGCAATAATATTCGGCAATCGGAAGTGATTTATGACCGCAAAAACACTGCATTTTCAGAGTTAAAAAAAGGTCAAATAGATTGGATTACAGTTCTGAAAGATTCAGCGCTTTTTCACTGGACTGGCATTGCGGCTGCCATCTCAAAATCTGCAATGGAAGCCTGTAAAGAAGGAATTGAAACGGCTCAAAAACTGCAAATCCCTATTTCGTGTGACTTTAATTATCGCCGAAAATTGTGGTATTTTGGTCAGCACCCCTCTGAATTTATGCCCGAAATGCTCAAACCTGTCAATATTGTAGTTGCCGATTTTGATGCCTTAGAGGTTTACCTAAATATCAAAACAGATGTTACTACAAATTTTGAATTGAGATTTAAAGAGGCTCATCAACAGCTTTTAAAACACCTACCTCATTTGCAGCATTTTGCCATGACTTTCAGAAAACCAATAGACAATAACCTCTATTATTTTGGAGGGATGGTTTCTGGCGAAAAGTATTGTTTTTCAAAAGAATATGCCTTAATCAATGTAAAAGACCCAATTGGGGCTGGCGATGCCTTTATGGCTGGCCTGTTATATGGCATATTGAGCCTGATGGATACGCAACTAAATATTGATACTGCGATTGCTTGTGGCGTGTTAAAGCAAAGTATAGTGGGCGATTGGGCTTTGATTTCTCAGAGCGAAATCAACGAATTTTTAAAAAACGGAATTTCAAGCAGCATAAAAAGATGACGCAATCAGAAATAATAAAGGGCTTAAAAATACAAGGGTATCTCCCTTTGGTAGCTAAAATTAGCCTAATCGAATTGATTAATGTATTAGAAGCCGCTGCCAATGCGGGGGTGAAATACTTAGAATATGCCGCTAGAGAAAATGGTTCTTTCGATGTTTTTAAAGCAGCCACAAACCATATTAACAACAATAACCTCCCTATATGCTTGGGAATTGGCTCCATGGAAAATGTAGCAGAAACTGCCAAATACCATGCAGCAGGAGCAAAATTCATCGTATGTCCACACATCGATTTAGAAATTGCACACTATTGTATAGCAAATAATTTACTGTGGATTCCTGGGGCGGCAACATTGACCGAAATCAAAACCGCAACAAATGCTGGGGCTAGCATTGTGAAGGTATTTCCTGCCGATTGTTTGGGTGGACCAAAATTCATCAAAGCAATTTTAGGGCCGTTCCCTAATTTGATATTGATGCCAACTGGCGGAGTAAAAATAACCAGAGTAGATTTAGAAAAATGGTTTGATGCTGGCGTACACTGTGTTGGTATCGGTTCAAGTTTAATTGAAAAAGAATTATTATTGTATCCTAAATTAATTGAAAATCAATTAATTAATCTGAATAATACCCTTAACGAAATTAGAGATGGAGTCTTGGTTTGAAATTGAAAATATAGAAAATTTAAACACACCAAGTTTAGTTTTTTTTAGGCAAACCATCGAACAAAATATTGACGAAGCCATCAAAAGCGTCAAAGGTGATGTTTCAAGGCTACGCCCTCATATAAAGACCTTTAAATGCGGCAATATTCTCGAAATATTTAAACAGAAAGGCATTGAAAAAGTAAAAACCGCAACGATTGAAGAAACCCTCTTGGCCACCGAATTAGGTATTAAAGATGTACTTTTTGCCTATCAGCCCAATGGTCAAAAAGCCTTAGATTTTATAGCTATTATTAAGAAATGTCAGAATACGGTATTTTCTACCCTTTTAGATAATCTTTCAACCGCTAGCGAACTGAATGAGCTTGCCATAAAAAATAAAATATCAATTGATTATTTTATTGACATCAACGCTGGCATGAACCGAACTGGATTCGCAATTGAAGCAGACATTGAAGGATTTCTAAACGATTTATTCAAATTTTCAAACTTAAAATTTAGAGGTTTTCATCTCTATGATGGGCATTTAAAAGGGCTGGATTTTGAACAAAGAACAGCATCTTGTCTTGGAAATTATGAAAAACTGAAAAATATCAAACTATCAAACCCATCAACCTTTGAAATTGCGGCAGGAGGCACAAATACTTTTCTGTTTTATGCCAAAAACACCGATGCCATTTGTTGCCCTGGCACATTCGTACTTTGGGACGATAATTATGATATTCATCTTCCCGAACTAAGTTTTCAGCAAGCAGCCATTGTCATTGGTCAGGTGGTTTCAAAACCATGCCCAGACCTTGTTTGTGTGGATATTGGCTATAAAGCTATTTCGTCAGAAAATGACATCAATCATCGACTTCGGATGTTGAATTTTCCAAGTTTAGTGCCTTTTTCGCACTCAGAAGAGCATTTAGTATTAAAAAACGAGGAACTGATTGATATTCCGATTGGCACAATCGTTTACGCCCAGCCCTATCATATTTGCCCAACGGTGGCTTTATATAATGTAGCTAATGTGGTAAACGAGCATGGCGTTATTACAGAACAATGGAATATCAAAAGACGATAAATAGATTTTAAATATAAAACAACATCATGTTAATTGTAGATGCTCATTTAGATTTATCCATGAATGCCATGGAATGGAACAGGGATTTAACGCTACCATTGTCTGAAATCAATCAAATTGAGAAAGGGCAAACCGACAAGCCAGACCGTGGAAATGCCACGGTTAGTTTTGATGAACTGCGAAAAGGCAATATTGGCTTGGTTGTGGCTACACAAATTGCCAGAGTAGTGAAACCCAACAGTGCATTAGCGGGTTGGCACTCACCACAGCAAGCGTGGGCTCAAACCCAAGCTCAATTATGCTGGTATAAAGAAATGGAAGCAATTGGTGAAATGAAAATGATAAAATCTGGAAACGATTTAGCGGCTCATTTATTCATGTGGAATACTGACACCGAGCAAACAAAAAAGCCTATTGGTTACATGTTAAGTTTAGAAGGGGCAGATTCGATTGTTGATATTTCTTACCTCGAAAAAGCATACAATTATGGACTAAGAGCCATCGGGCCAGCTCATTATAGGGAAGGTCGGTATGCAAATGGCACAGACTCGACTGGCAAAATGGGAGAAAATGGCATCAATTTGCTCAAAGAAATGGATAGGCTGAATTTTATTTTGGATGCCACTCATTTATGCGACGATGCTTTTTGGCAAGCCCTTGATGTTTTTATAGGTCCAATCTGGGCAAGTCATAACAATTGTCGAAAATTTGTGAATCATAATCGTCAATATTCTGACGAACAAATCAAAGCCTTGATAGACAGAAAAGCGGTTATTGGTGTGGCTCTTGATGCGTGGATGATGGTACCCGATTGGACAAGAGGACTTTCTGAACCAAAATCTACGAACTGTAACCTCGAAATTGTGATTAACAACATTGACAATATTTGCCAGATAGCAGGTAATGTGAATCACGTTGGTATTGGTTCAGATTTAGACGGAGCTTTTGGCAGAGAACAATGTCCTTACGATTTGGAAAGCATTGCAGATTTGCAAAAAATCAATGGCTTATTATCAAAAAGAGGATATTCTACAAATGACATTGAAAAAATATTGCATCAAAATTGGATAGATTTCATGATGAAAAATTTATAAATAAATCCTAAATATGATAAATCCTGAAAGTCTCGTATCGCCAATTGGTATCACCTTAGGGCGATTTATCAAAAACTATGAGGCCAATTATGAAAATGCCAGCGGAGCATTATCTCAATTATTGAGAGATATTTCGCTCGCCGCCAAAATTATCAATAGAGACGTAAACAGAGCAGGTCTAATAGATATTATTGGCGGAACTGAAAACGATAATATACAAGGTGAAGCCCAACAAAAATTAGATTTAATTGCTAATATTCGGTTTCAAAAAGCCTTAAAATATGGAGGAGAAGTCTGTGCCTTGGTTACCGAAGAGGACGATGGTATAATTGAAACTGGAAATACATTCGGTAAATATGTTATAGCAATTGACCCGCTCGACGGCTCTTCGAATATAGATGTAAACGTATCTATTGGTACAATTTTTTCAATTTATAGAAGAGTATCTGAGCTAGGAAAACCTGCTACAATGGCTGATTTTTTGCAAGGTGGTCGAAAGCAAATTGCCGCAGGTTACATCATTTACGGCAGTTCAGCAATTTTGGTTTATACCGCTGGAAACGGCGTTAATGGATTTACTTATGAAAGTTCAATTGGAGAATTTATTCTTTCTCATAAAAACATAAACCATCCAGCAAATGGAGATGTTTTTTCGGTTAATTTTGGAAATTACAATGAGTTTAATACCTCCGAACAAACGTACATTCAAAACTGTATTCTTAGGAAATATTCCAATCGCTACATTGGCTCACTTGTAGCTGATTATCATCGAAATAGTCTTAAAGGAGGCATATATCTCTACCCAGCCACAGAAAAAAACAAAAATGGAAAATTGCGTATTTTATATGAATGCTTTCCTTTGGCGTTTTTGGCAGAGCAAAGTTCAGCGATGGCTACTGATGGTAGCCAAAATATTTTAGACATTGTACCACTTGAGTTACATCAAAGAAGTCCATTTTTTATAGGTTCGGAAAAAATGATGGAAGAATTTATGGACAAATAAACAATGATATTTTTCCAATTTAGTAGAAATCAA
>Ga0114959_10003463_pt1 | contig 12397 bp, 9 predicted proteins | sample C_130625_EF_Meta_FD_87317 | JGI IMG/M metagenome (GOLD analysis project Ga0114959, IMG submission 87317) | Freshwater microbial communities from Lake Croche, Canada to study carbon cycling - C_130625_EF_MetaG | ecosystem: Environmental > Aquatic > Freshwater > Lake | place: Lake Croche, Canada...
AGCGTAAATCCATCAGCCGGTCAAAAGCCAGACAAGTCGCACAGACAATGTATTATCGTGCTAAATACCATAAATACCAAACACCAGGAATGCGTGATGCGATGAAGGTGTATAAGGAGTTTTTGGCACAGTTACCGAATAAGTGATGCCATATCTATTCCCAAGTCAATGATTATCTTTGGCATCACATCCACTGCGCCGATGGACCACTTCAGATGTGGAAACTGTTTCTGCACTTGTGTCAGTATCCATAACTCTAGCAGATTTTCCTTCCATTCACCATTTGTCTCTGCTGCCTTTGCATCTGCCGCTGCCTCTGTCGTCACAGTCCCCACATCAAGAGACTCCCGTAACAGCCAGCGCACGTATTCCTTCAGAGGTCGCTGCTGTCCATCGCTACACACCGCCAGCGGATCAAACGGCGGAAGAAACTTAAATGAAGGAATATGGAAATCAATCGTCGCGAACCCCCGTCCCTCCTCAGCCGCCTTGTAGATTTCCACCGACGCCGCATTCACGGTACTCTGCACATGCTTACGGATAATACTCCGATGTGTCTCTTCGCGCAGTAGCGCTTTCTCCTTGTTATGTGCATCCGCCAGTCGCGCCTTCATACGTACCCTGAGAAGTTCCATGTGAGTCGCATGAATCTTCTCAGGAGTCGGTTCCTCAATAAACTGGATGCCCTCTACCAGCTTTTCGTACAGATGTTTCTGAATCTCAGGTGTAGCCTGGAAGGAGGAGTATGCCGCCGAATCAGGGATAATTATCTGTTTCTCATTCATATCCATCCGTAAGACCGCTTCGGAGTGAGGTTCCGCAATCTTCTGAAAATAATCCAGAAATAGAATACAGCCTTTGCCGTATGTCTCAGTATCAACACGACAGATACGTCCATTAATGATGAGAACCGTGTTGGGCTTTCGTAGCTTTGTAAGAAGCAATGAAGACTCCGAAGGCATGCCCTAATCTCCAGCACGGAAGGTTACCATCACCTTTTGTTTCTCACCGTCAAAGCAAAAGGTGACCCTGCCCACAAGCAGTGTGCACAAACATAGGATGAGCCGCCACGGTCTTGCAAACCTCGGCAACACGTGTTATTTGAACTCTGCAATCCAAGCACTAACTCACACTTCTGCATTCCGAACCTATCTAGGAACAACCGAATGGGAGGCACATCGTCACGCCGACCGCAAAGGAGCAGAGATGACGATCATGATGGCTGGACTAACGCATCAGATGCAAGAAGCCGGTACGAAGCCCATTATACCCAGCGGATTTGTACGGTCATTTATCACTTTCGCGAATACGATGAATGAGGATATTCAACCGGGTGCACAGGCCGATTCCGCCGAAGCCATTCAGATTCTACTGGACGGATTGCACATGCAGTTATCCCGCCAAGTCAAGATGGTTCTTGTAGGTAAACCCAATCGCCCGGATAAGCAAGAACTCATTGCCAGTATGAAGAGTTGGGGTACGTACTTTGTGAAAGAGTGGTCTCCCTTGGTGGATGCATTCTACGGACAGACCCAGACACGCGTCATCTGTGACTCATGCAAGATGACCACCACGCGTTACGAACCATGGAGCGTACTCAAGGTTCCGATTGCGGGTGTTGAGGGTGGTCCGATACCAACACTGGAGGAGTGTATTCGGGCTGCGATGGCCACCGATACACTGGAGGATTACACCTGCGACGGATGCAAAAAGAAAGGAACGGCCAAGATGGAGCATGCGATTTCGCGATTCCCCACAAATCTGATCTTGAGCATCAAGCGATTTACGAACTCCGGTAAGAAGATCATTGCACGGATCACCTACGATGCAGACAAAGTGGATCTATCCGAATGGCGTGCCTGGACTTCTCTGCAGGAAAAAGCGGAGACCATGTATCGCGTGACCAGTACGATTGACCACATGGGCACGATGGGCGGAGGTCACTATGTGGCCCGTGCACGGTATCCCGATGGCTGGTTCATATTTGATGATTGGAACGTTATGCCATCACCGATTGGCGGCGATGCAACGCCACACACATATATTCTCTTCATGGAGAAATCTGCATGAAGAGAGAACCATAAAGACAATTTGATACGGTTCGGTAGAGGATGAACGCATCGCTGAATGTGCAGTCACCACCGTCGTCACAGTCGTCCATGAATGTGGTGAAAGGTATGGTATCCGGTTGGGGTGCCCTGTTTGTCGCAGTTCTTTTGTTGGTGGTACTGTTTGCGGTCTATTACCAGACTATCGGTTATTGGATACAGATCGGCTGGGAAAATCTGGGATGGAGTCACAAGAAAAACGAAACAATTGAGATTCAGACACCCGGCGGCGGACCATCGGCTGTCTTGCAACCGGCACATAGTTCTGATGGTCCGCTTGGTTCGTCAGAAGCGTCAACCGCGTCCAACATCGGCCAAGCGCTGGGTGGTGTCGTGAAACGCTTGGAATCTGATGTAGAATCTGCTCTGACGGGGAGCGCCGGAAAAGGCGGTGAAGTGTTCAATGTGAGCCGTAATCTGTATACATTCGGAGAAGCCGAACCTCTGTGCCGTGCATTCGGCGCCGAACTGGCGACGTACGATCAGGTGAAATCCGCATACGAAGCCGGCGCCGATTGGTGCAATTACGGATGGGTCAAGGGACAGTTAGCTCTCTATCCGACACAGCAATCTACATATGACAAACTGCAGCACGGCCCCGAAGGAGATCGCATGTCATGTGGTCTGCCGGGCGTGAATGGCGGCTATTTCCCGAATGCAGAACAGCGTTTCGGCGTAAACTGCTACGGAAAGCGCCCGGCCGAATCCGCTCTAGATGAGCGTCTGCAGCGTGAGGAGCGTTCGGTGACTGCATACGACCGCGAAGTCAATAAATTCAAGGCAGAGATTGACAGTATTGGTGTCAATCCATGGAATAGTAAACAGTGGTCGCATTAGACAGCGCTACGCCTCATCCAGCTACGCCTCATCCAGCTACGCCTCATCCAGCTACGCCTCATCCACAGGAATAGCTGCTGCATGTCCACCGCGGAGTCGCCGCCCCTTCCTTCCACCATGCTCCAACAGATACGGATCTATCTTCGCATCTCGTGGATCATCACCTACGACATCTATATCCGGGAGTGGTCGTGGATCAATCCTTTCCAGTACTGCAGGATCCTTATCAATCCACCGTGGAAGGAAGGCAAAAATCTCATCGCGCCAATCTTCACGACCCATCTCCCAAAGACGTACCTGCGATCCAAATACTGGAAGTATAATCTGGGAATTCCATACTTCGTACTCAAACGTGTGAGCAATCCATTGATCCCATATTAGCTGAGTCTCTGAGTTCAATTCGGACCGCTTCTGTTTCGGCATATGCGGACCTGAAATCTCGTATGAGGCAAGACGACCGCGAATAGCGATATATTTGAGAATCTGATGTGCCAGATCATCTACAGATAGACTCATACGGCATCCATGTTGTTGAATCCATTTGTCTACTAGAAAAGCGATGTGCTGTGCATCTTTCGCCGCCGTTTCACCGTACACGTTGGGATGAAAGAGTTGTCGGTACGCCGTTAGCCACCACATTAGTTTATTTAGTAGGCGTCGGCTTAAGCTCTGTCTTGCTGTTACCACCACCACCACCACCACCACTCCCTAACTTCTGCAGAACATCACACTCCCGAATCTCACGATGATCGTGCAACCACTTTAAGAGTCCGGCTGCTTTGCCGACAGGAATACCGTTGGCCGCGGCCCAGGCGGCAGTCTCTTTCTCTAAGAAACTCCACGTGAGACCACCCGGCGTTCTCTGATGTTTGATTTGCAGAGAAGATCCCGATATCTGAATGGTGGATCCAGTGATTCCCATCTGTTGCATGAGACCAATTGCCTCTGTTTCATGTTTGCTCCGCAGAGCCCGGGCGTTCGTTGCCTGCTTATTGAGACTTTCCACCAGATTATCCATATGTACGTAGTTCCGAATAGCTCCGACAAGCCGCTGTTTAGGATCATTGGGAACAGCGCTTCCAGAAGTGGCCATTTCCTTCTAAGGACTGCGACCATATGTTGTGCCCGGTGCAGACCGCAGAACGATCACACATGTAACGACCGTGCATATGAGCAGAATCAAGAATAGTACGGCAACACCGACAATCCACGGCAGAATCGTATTCAGAATGTGCCGAACAACCGGATCAATTAGTTTCTGTAGAGCCAACTGCATTGTAGGGCGCTCCTCTAATGCTGATGCATAGCGATTCGCGATCTCTGCTCCAAGATCATGTAGAGCAGCGCGCGATGTTCGCTCTTGTCGCTCTTCTCGCTCTTGTCGCTCTTTCTTATCAGAGAGCGTTGGCATCCTGCCACAATCAGCGTAAAAACCGAACAATATTTTGACGCACACCCTGCAAGATGTCTCTGAGTGGACCAAAGAAACAACCCGACGGTAGTTATTTGTTATCGGTAAATCCGCCTGTGAGTGCACCATCGCTGCGTTGGAACAACAACGAATGGATACCGACGGAAGACTGGATTACATGGGCAGATTCTACACGAGCCAATGTCATCGGCCAGCTCCTGAATAAACCGGCCTGGTTTTCCAGAGCACCCCGGCGCAACACAATTGAGACTCTATGCACACCCTGGGGCGGGAGAAGACTCAATGGCGAACTTTTTCTAGCTGATGCAAAATGGCATGGAGAAGATGCCGTCGGTAATGGGCACGCCTTAACCGCAACATGGAACTTATCCGGTCTTCGTATGACGAGTCAGAATATTACGCCGGTCTGGACATTGGACAATATTATCCCGGATCCCGACGACGACAAGATATCGCTGTTTGGATCGGATACAGAAACAGTGGACGGAATTACTATAGATGGTGGCGACGACACCAAAGGCAACGACGACCACAAAGGCAACAAAGATACCAGCGACGATGTTCGCGAAATTGCCCTGGATGACATTTCCCCGGCTGCAATTACGGCACCCCCGACGCAAATTCGTTCCCGTGAATGGGAAGGCCGAAAGTTCCTAGCCAAAGAGAGAGTTCGCGAAGCCCGGCTCAAAGCCCAGATTGCCGACCGTGTGGCGCGCCGTGAGGAAGAACGGTTTTACACGCAATTCGGTGATCTGGATGATTCAGAATCTCACTTCAGTGAATACGATCTGACCGATGAGGAGGAAAGTGCCGAAAGTGTTGCATCTGAAACGAATTGACTGAAGAATTTTCAACCGCCTCAGCAGAAATGTTTGACAAGAACCTCATTGTCGGCCTGGTCGTGCTGGCGGTTGTAGTGTTAGGCATCTATTCGTATGCACCGAAGCTGCGCAAGATGATGTCCGGTATGGAGGGTTTCGCAAACGGGGCTGCAATGGCTGCCGGTGGCCCGAACCCCTACGTGAACCATGCTCTCCAGGATGGAACGGTTCTCTCCTCTCCCCAGAGTGGACAGCTGCAGCCGCAGATGGCCGGCGACGCCAGCACCCAGCATGCCGCCGCCAGGAAGTCTGGAGTCTCTCCGTTTACCGACTTTGCCCAGTACAACAATGACGAGTCTCTGGCGGCGCTACCGACCGCCGGTGCCGCCAAGCCGCAGGGATGCTATCCCCGTGAGCAGCTGAATCCCGCAGAGCTCCTGCCTAAGGACCAGAACTCCCAGTGGGCACAGGCGAATCCGGCCGGTGCAGGCGATATCCAGGGCAAGAACTTTCTGTCGGCAGGCGCACTGATCGGCATCAACACGGTGGGCCAGAGCCTCCGTAACTCCAATCTGCAGCTGCGTGCCGAGCCGCCGAATCCCCAGATGCCGCCTGGCCCGTGGAATATTCCGACAATCCAGCCTGATCTGCAGCGCCGGCCTCTGGAGTAAGTTGCCAGTATCATACAATAAATCATGTAAATTTCAGCCGGGACTGTTCAAACAACCATGGCTGAAAATTATCATATGTTCACGACACACCACGACACACCACACCACGACACACCATGACACACCACGACACACCACAACACCCTATTCATAATATTTCTGAATTTCTCTATATTTATCCCAATGGTATCCCCATCTTCCTAGAACAGGTTTCTTATTCTGGAGAAATATAATCTGCATTAATATACGATATAACATGTGATGATTTGACTGTTCTGACATTTGGATTAGCCGTCACATTTTATCCAATGCGTCTAAGGCCATATACCCTACATAAGTCAATGTATGAAACCATCATATTACCGTATACTGCCGTGTGTTTCTCAATTATTGCCAGAATTATTTTCATGTATCTATTATATTCCAAGAAGAGCACCAATATTTATTCTCTTACATTCTGTTGTCTGAGTGTTATATCTTCCTCTATCTGGATCCCATATGGAGCAATTATAGGAGATACACCTATTATCGTGAGAAGTTGCATAGAAATTATATTATTATCGTCTTCGGGTGTATATATCCTACGAAATCGGTGTTATGCACATCATGCAAGAGTAGAAGACGCCCCTAAACCTCTTGACACTCATTAGGGGTATGAATGCAACAGGGCCGTATGCGCTCATACTAGGTGTTCTAGGTGCGGGTATGGCCGCCATGGCCTACAAGCAGACAAATCACGATATGGCTGCCATTCAATCTACAGTAGACGGTGAACGTTACATTGTTCGGAATCTGCCAGATAAACAACATGCAGCGGATCGTCTAGCCCGCTGCCGTGGCAAAATGCTGCGACTCATGAAAGAACTCCAGACAACTCATCCTACGAAACCAATTGTACAACAGATTATCAACAATTTTGATTGCGCCGCATCACGATTCAGTGAATCAGCTCCCGACGCAGCATATACATCGTATTCCGTGAATAAGGGAGAGAAAGTTTTCATGTGTCTCCGCCAGCGCAATGATAAGGAGGAACTTGTGGACGAAAATATTATCACCTTTGTTGCTCTACACGAAATGAGCCATATCGGTACGCCTGATGTAGGCCATACACCGATATTCTGGAATAATTTTGGTTGGCTGCTCAAACAGGCCGAAGCAATCAATATTTACGAATTTACGGATTTCGCAGCACATCCTGTAGAGTATTGTGGTATGCGTATTACGGATCAGCCAACATACGACCCTGCAAAGGATGCGAATAATACTGCGACCTGAAATCCGCAACCGAAGTTAGAGGCTGATGAGCATTACCACTGTACCCGTATTAGATGATCTACAAGGTCCATGGGCGAATCTTACCGTGGAGCTTGTAGGTGCAGGGACAGGTGCAAGCGAAACTATCCAGCTCAAGAATATATATCCTTTCACGAGTGTAAATGATCTCAAACGGCAGCTCTGGATACAACGCGACGGCGACCCCCGGTGGGCACCCGAAAATGTGTATCTGTCAGTCGCAGGACGTCCTCTAGAATTTCACTGGCCGTTTGCGACTATCCTCCCAGATCCGTTGATCTCGCGCTCACCGCTAGATGCCATGGTGGATGCCACGGGAAATCGCAAACCGGTGGGCGCAACTATGATTGGTAGCCTAACGATGGAGGCCGCGTTTGCTCCCGAACGTATCTATACAGCTCCAGAGACACCTTTACCATCTCTGCGTGCAATCTCTCTGGCGGCACTCCAACCAGTAGATCCAACCAATCCAACAAATGCAACAAATGCAACCGATGAGCCCGATATTCGTGAATTTGTAGGGTTCTACCAAGTATATTTTCCGTGGCTCACCCAGCCATCTCAGATTGCGGAAGCGGTTGATCCGGTTCCATCGGTGGAGATGCGCAGTGCATATGCCGCAGTCGCGCCGTATCTGGAAGACAGATCTGCCCGCATTGGTATTATTCAGAAAATTGCCGGAAAACCCGAGGGAAGCAGCAAGCCCATTGCCATGCAGACGCTCGTGAAAGCCCGTTGGACTCTGCCTCTTCCTTCCCGCCAACCGAACTCTCTGGAAGAGACATTCTATGCCATGCATGCCACCAGCGCTATTCCATTTCTGCGTTATTATCCACTGGCTGGATCTGGATCATCGCCGATTCTCAAACTGGCACTGAAGTCCGATGGTACTCCGATAATAGAAAATCAGCAGATTATCGCAAATTGGTTGGCGACACCCGTACCGAATACCAAGTCTGCACTTATTGTGGCCCGTATTCCGCTGTATTCTGCCTATGCTTCACCCGGCACAGCATTCACGCTGACAATGTTCCATCAAGGCGATACGGATATTACACTGGAGGTAGATCAACGTGGACAACGCTGGCCTGCCTCCGTTGCCGCAGATGCCGAACGGATTCTGCAGTCCACATTAGTCGCGATAGGATTTCCCGAAACAGTGAATCCAATTCTGCAAGATCTGCATGCCACGTATCGGTGGATTCATCCGAATCCCAAACATGCTTCTCCGATTACACCGGCGCGCCTACAGGAGCGGGTTGCGGCGTTGACACCCTTCTTTGAAGTGGTAGCGGCGAGAGAAGCGGCAGCATTGGGATCGTTTCGCTGGCGTGCGGTCAGTAATTATGAATCGGAAACCGCCCAATTCAGCTGGATTACACAGACAGTGTTATCCGCAAATACGACTCTGGAAGAAGGATCGGCAGGTCTCAGTCAGCTTATTGTGGAATTTTCCAAGCGGTTCGGTGTATCACAGGAAACCGCACTGGCGACGATAACAAATTGGATGGAACACAGAGCCGAAGCCGTGGCGCCGGCTCCTTCGGCAGGATCGTTGGCTGTTCCGCGTTACAGTACGGGAGCATTCATCAACATCGGAGGCACTCATCCAGAATATACAATTGAAGTTCAGGATGCAAATTCGGTAGAGGAACTGCAGCGGATTCTTACAGTTGTTGGTATTGTTCTGGCGAATCCGGATCTCCGTGTGAAACCTCCGTCTGCGAAAGTGAGTTCGGCGGCGGCAGCAGTGGCAGTTGCAGATGCGGTTTCTGTGAGTGCGGTGGAAGGAGCTATGGGTGAAGTGGTAGAACCAGGAGACGCCGAAATGGATCCTGATATGGCTGCACTATTGGGAGATTTAGGATTTGGTGGAAATGATGAAGTACCAAGTGAAAATATTATGGAAGGTAACGTGCCGAAGCTGATTGTGACCGATGCTGCGATTGCTTCTTCTTCTTCTTCTTCTGCTGCAGCAGCTGCAGCAGCTCTACCACCTCCGCCACCCGCACCAATCCCAGATACGAACATCGCCGAAGTAGAGCAGGAGTGTCACGGAACCCGTTGGAAACCAGGAGAGGCGGCCCTAAAAATCCCCACCGATTATTTCATGGTCCGACTCAAGAAAGCCGATACACGGTTGTTCGGATATTCCACCAAAGTCGGCGGCAAAACGAAAGGCTACAGTAAATCCTGCCAGCGTCAAGACGATCGTCAACCAAACATCATGACGCGCGCCGAATACATGCGTGTAAAGAGCTGTTATAAAGACAAGATTCGCTTTGTAGACCTGCCACCGCGTAAGCCATCTGATCTGCCAACAATCGCAAACTATGATCCCCGTCAGGCCAATAAATATCCAGATTCATTCTGGTTAGAAGATCCCGAACATCCTGGAACACCGATGTGGACTGTCTATGGATACGAATCCAAAACGACTCCAGGAGAATTTCTGTATTTGATCTGCGCCGAATTCTGGTGTGAACGGGATAATCTCCCACTTATAAAGAGTGAGTTTGAAGGTACCGAAGGACAAGGATTCACGAAACCACCAAACAGCTGTCCATTCTGCGGTGGCGCAGTGATAAAGATTCTGGAGAAACCCGCATCCGGTGAATCCGTAATTGTGCGTATGCCGAAGGAGGCCACGGGTAAACTCCACAGCTTTATCGGAACTATTACACGATCCAATAAACATCCAGAAGGATTTCCATTGCCGTGCTGCGATACGACTCCGCGGCTTCTCAAGAAATTTCTGGAAGCCAAACAACTGAATCGGATTGTCTATGGGCGCAATCTTGGTGATGACGATGAGGAAGATCTGGATGAAGAAGGAGCAGAACCTCCACCTGAATATGAAGCATCGGCAGCGGCAGCCGCAGCAGCAGCGGCGACGTCTATTACATCTTCATCTACCGCAGGTCCAGACTACAGACGGCTTCTAAGCAGTATGCATACACAGTATATTCTTGGAAACGATAAACTGTTGGATGCTGGTAAGATTGGTCTTACTCCACCGGCATTGGATGCATTTTTTGGCCAACATTCGTTACAAGGAATGACCAGCAAGGGTGTCAAACAATCATTCGCGGACAATGCCCGTCTGTTTGTACGACTGGGTGTAGAACAGAATCCTCTGAAACGCGGAACAAATCTCTTCTCTGCACTGGCACCATTATTGGGACTCAATAGTGCAGAAGAATTACGGTCATCTATTATTGCCCCACGGAGAGAAGATACAGTGACATCTGGAGGAGCCACGTCTCTGAAGACACTGATTCGTGCGTTTGAATCGGCGAATTACGGCACGCTTGTCTATGAATTCGCCGCGCAGTCTAGTGCAACAGAAGAGAGTATCCGTGCAAGTCTATCAGGATGGGCGGCGGCAAACGGATATGATATTGTCTCTAGTGCAGGAGCACCGAATAAGCCCTATGTTGCGCGACTCTACAAGGCATGGATTGCATTCTTGAAGTATATCACGGACGTTGATATTCCCAAGAAGCTGCGGCACATTGAGCATCTGTTGGCCGCACCTGGTATTCTGTGCCCGCGTGGATTATTACTGGTCGTACTTGAACCGACGACGGATGATACCGTTCGTGTTGTCTGCCCCACATTTGGTATTCCACCAGGAGGCCCATATCGTGATGTACCGGTTGGATTTCTGTGGCATGAACCGCGCGATGAACGTTGGACACCGTTAGTCCTCTACAATGGTACGCCTACGGCGGTGCGCATGTTTGGTGAACGCAGTAGGGATCTGGCGATTCTGCCGAAACCCATGCGGGCCTCTATTGAAAATTGGCTGCGGGAGTGGCGTTCATCGTCAAGTGGTTGCGGACGCGCGGCACCGCCGCCTCATGTATGGACACCTAGCCGTGATATCGCGCCGCTCCCCCGCCTTGGACAACTGCGGCAGATGAGTATGTTATTCTCTTTTCTAGTTAGAGATCGTAGTAATCGGTTGGCGGGAGTACTCTACAAGGCTGGTTCTGGATCTGGTTCTGGATCTGACGGATTTGTCTTTGTTCCATGTTTGGACGATGGTGATCTGGCAACCGCAACCGCCCGTGTCTACGGTGTGGAAGGTTTCACCAAGGCATCACTAGACTCCACTATAGCGCTCTATTCGCAACTGATGGAAGCAGGACTCACCGCGCTGCGACCCATCGCCACATTATCCAAAGAAGCTGCTCCTCTCCAGATCATTGGTCTCAAACTTGCGAACGGTACGCTGATACCAGTTGCTCCTGGTCCCAATACGTCGGCACTTCCAAAGGAAGATTCCGTTGATGAGTTCATCTGGGAACGCGATGCAATCATCATTCAGAATCCTGATGCTCCCCCGCATGTTGTGCAAGGTGCCGAAGCCAGTAGCGTAGAGGAGCAGCTGGCCGAGGCATATCAGCATGTACGTCTATCGTTTGGACGCTGGATCAATCATTCTCGGACGACCAAAGAAAGTGTGATTGCATTATTGACGGCAAAGACGATACCTCTGTACGAGCGACGCAAACGGTTAGATATTCTGTTGGAACCCATTCTGAATCAATGGATAGCACCCGAAGAAACTGAGGTTCGCCGCCGTTTACCGATTCTACGTCAGGATTGCATTGCCATACAGGATAATGAAGCCAAATGCTCTTCTGTAGGAGCGTGTCGTTTCGGTGATGGGCGATGTATGATCCATGCACCGATCCAGCCGGCATCAGGTGTAAATCCTGTGCGGATTTTTACGGCGCGGCTGAGTGATGAATTATTGCGCTACGCAGCGGGAAGCCGACAGATAATGTCTGGAACAGTGTCGGCGATTAAAGCACCCCGTGGAGTGGTACGAGTGGGTGACGAACTATACACATCCATCAATCCTAAAGAATCGGCGGCATCGGTCTTACAGCGTCTGGGATTTGCAGGGGATTCGCCGGTTGCGTTTCCTGAAGAAATGTTGCGAATGGATGGTTTGGAAGAAGAAGAAATGGAGGTGGCAGCGGCGGCGGCGGCGCCGGCTAGGACAGATATGCTGCCAGAATCATGGAGATCATTGGGATTAGATATAGCCGCTCCTACATCAATGGATATGGATGAAGGCCGACGTCTGGCATTGATATCTGCATTCAATGTGGACATGCCACAACTGGAAAGAGCGATCAAGAGAAAGCGGGAAGTATACGGAATTACAGTAGACAAGCCATTTCAATGGAGCGTGCAGGATTTCTTTATGATTGCCCG
>Ga0114959_10003464_pt1 | contig 12393 bp, 13 predicted proteins | sample C_130625_EF_Meta_FD_87317 | JGI IMG/M metagenome (GOLD analysis project Ga0114959, IMG submission 87317) | Freshwater microbial communities from Lake Croche, Canada to study carbon cycling - C_130625_EF_MetaG | ecosystem: Environmental > Aquatic > Freshwater > Lake | place: Lake Croche, Canada...
CCAAAAGAGAAGCACAATAGATTGGTTAAAGTGTATACAAAGTACAGTAAGGATAGTTTAATGGAAATCAATCCAAATGTGTATCCAGTGGATTATCCATTACAAACAAAAGGAAAATATTTTTCAGCAATAGGAGGCTTGGTTTCTACAACACATGATTACGGAAATTTTTTACAATGCTTGTTGCATAATGGAAAATTGAACAATGGTAAACAATTGATTGGAGAAAAGATATTAAATGAATTTTGGACCAATCAATTGGGGGATAAGACCTTTGTATTTGGGGGTGTAAAATCACTTAATAATTTTGGTTTGGGCGTTGGGTTAACAACAAAAGCGGGTCAAGTAATCAACAATGCATCTGAGGGTAGTTTCTTTTGGGGGGGTGCTTTTAATACAGCCTATATGGTGGATAGAAAAAGAAATTTAATTACCATTTTCTGTTTCCAAAGAGCTCCATTTGTTTTACCACCATTATTGTCTAAACTAGAGAAAACAACCATTCAAATCATTGATGATGCAGGACGCCATTAATAAATTTATTGACCTCGCTTTAGCCGAAGATATTGGATCGGGAGATATCACTACATTAGCGACAATTCCTGCCTCCCAAACAGGGGAAGCGATTTGTTATGTTAAGGAGGATTGCATTATTGCTGGCATCGATTTAGCCATGATGATTTGTAATAAAGTAGATGCGAATTTAAAAGTGAGTTTTAGTGCTAAAGATGGTGAATTTGTTTCTGCTATAACTGCTATTGGAAAAATTCAAGGGGCCATTCATTCTATTTTAAAATTGGAAAGATTGTTGTTGAATTGTATGCAAAGGATGAGTGCGATTGCATCAAAAACAAATCATTTTACTAAATTAATTGAACCTTATCATGTGAAGGTTTTAGACACTAGAAAAACAACACCCAATTTCAGGGTTTGCGAAAAGTGGGCAGTGCTTATTGGAGGGGGTGTAAATCACCGTATGGGTTTGTATGATCAAATTTTGATAAAAGACAATCATATTAAGGCTTCAGGTGGTATTCAACATGCGATTGAATCTTGTATTGGGTATCTTAAATCCAATAATTTAAAAGTTCCTGTCATTGTTGAAATTAAAAATGAAGAAGAATTTAATATTGCTAAACAATATGATATTGTGGATAGAATATTAGTTGACAATTTAAAGCCCGAGGAAATTATTGCCTTGTTAAAACATAATTCAACTCATAAAATAATGGAAGCTTCGGGCGGAATTAATGAGTTGAATATTGTTGAATATGCTAAAACTGGAATCAATTTTGTGTCATTAGGTGATTTAACGCATCATGTAAATTCGGTTGACATTTCATTAAAAATTGTATAAGATGTTATTTGATAAAGAAATTTCAAAAGTGGGTTATTTAAGTAGATCTGTACCTGAGGGAATAGATTTAAAAGAGGCCATTTTAAAATTAAAAAAAGAAAAGAATGCAGTCATATTAGCCCATTATTATGTGAGTGATGACATTCAATCCATTGCTGATTTTGTGGGAGATAGTTTGGCATTAGCCCAAGCGTCTAAAAAAGTAGCGGCTGATATCATTGTTTTTTGTGGGGTTCATTTTATGGCAGAAACAGCAAAAATTTTAAACCCCGAAGCCAAAGTTTTATTGCCTGATTTGAACGCAGGTTGTTCGCTAGCGGACTCCGCACCTGAAGCCGAGTTTTTAGCTTTCAAGAATCAATATCCTGATGCAGTGGTGGTGAGTTATATAAATTGTAGTTCAGAAATTAAAGCATTAAGTGATTATATATGTACTTCGTCCAATGCGGTGGAGGTTGTGAATTCAATTCCCAAGGATAAAAGAATCATTTTTGCTCCTGATAAAAACCTAGGATTGTATGTTCAAAAAGTTACAGGTCGCGAATTAATATTGTGGGATGGTGCTTGTATTGTGCATGTTAATATTTCATTAGATAAATTAAATGCTTTATTGGCGACACATCCGGATGCTGAATTAATTGCACATCCTGAATGTTTGCCAGCAATTTTAGATAAAGCAAGTTTTATTGGCTCAACAAAGGCATTGTTGGAACATGTACAAAGTTCAAGTTACCATAAATTTGTTGTTGCTACCGAAGCAGGAATATTGTATAAAATGAAACAGGCTGTTCCTAATAAAGTAATCATTCCAGCGCCAGCAATAGAATCCAATTCATGTGCATGTGCTGAATGTCCTTACATGAAAATGAATACTTTAGAAAAACTGTACAATACTTTATATTATGAGGTGCCTGAAATTTTGGTAAATGAAAAAACGCAGGCAGGTGCATTAAAAGCATTGAACAATATGCTTACTATAAAATAAGATGAAAGAGTCATTTGATATTGTTATTGTTGGGTCAGGCATTGCGGGACTTAGTACTTTGTTGTATTTAAGAGATACTGAATTATATAAGCAAGGTCAATTATCTATATGCTTAATTACAAAAGGGAATTTGAATGAAACCAATACTCATTGGGCCCAAGGTGGTATTGCGGCGGTTAAAGGTGTACAGGATCATTTTGAAAAACATATTGCTGATACAGTCAATGCTGGTGGGTATGTAAATAATAGTTTTATTGTTGAAAAAGTAATTAAAGCGGCACCTAGTTTAATGGAAGATTTAATAAATTGGGGTACTGAGTTTGATAAAAATAAGGAAGGTCAATTTGATTTGGCAAAGGAAGGCGGGCATAGTGATGCAAGAATTTGGCACAAAGAGGATCAAACAGGTAAAGCCATTCAAGACGCTTTAATGAATGAACTAAAAAAAGATATACATATTTTAATTCATGAACATACTAGTTTGGTAAAAGTTGAAAAATTAGCTGAATCTGTTTTTAGTTTAGGATTATTTAATAAAAAAACGAACTCCTTTTCAAATATAAATTGTGGTAAGTTGGTGTTGGCCACGGGTGGTTTAGGAATGCTATATCAAACTACAACCAACCAGCAGATAGCTACTGGAGACGGTATTTATTTTGCCAATCAATTAGGCGCTGAAATAGAAAATCTTTCCTACATACAATTTCATCCAACTGGTTTATATGAGGGTGGTCAGATTGCTTACTTAATTACTGAGGCATTAAGAGGAGCAGGTGCAAAATTGCTCAATCAAAATAGGGAGGCGTTCATGCATAAATATGATGCAAGACTTGAATTAGCTCCTAGGGATATTGTTTCAAGATCCATCATGAAAGAAATTGAACTACAAGAAAATCCCTATGTGTATTTAGATGCAACCCATATAGACAAGGAGATAATCAACAAGCATTTCCCTACAATTAAATATGAATGTATTAAGCGCTTAGGATTGAATATTGAAAATGATTTAATCCCTGTAATTCCTGTGCAGCATTATGCTTGTGGTGGAATTAAAGTAAATGAATTTGGTGAGTCCACAATTAAAGGACTTTTTGCAATTGGAGAAGTTGCATCCACAGGTTTGCATGGTGCCAATCGCTTGGCTTCCAATTCACTATTAGAAGCCATTGCTTTTGCTAAGTTTTCAATAGCTAAATTAATTGAAACAAATGAAGTAAAACCTTTAATCAATTTTGTTTTACAATTACCTGTTACTAAAAATATAAATAGAACTCAGGTTCAGGATTACATGAGTCAATATGCTGGTATTGTAAAATCCAATCAAGGATTAATAAAGGCCAGTGAATTATTAAATGAGTTGGACCTGCAAAATGAAATTGATAATGAATTTGACTATTATCATTTCGAATCTAATATTGTTTTGCAAGTAGCCAAATTGTTAATTAAAGACGCTATCAACAAGAAGGAAAATAAAGGCGTTTTTTATAATAAAGATCTAGAAGGTTAGTTGATACCTTAATAATACATCCTCATCTATAATGGTGGTCTCTTTTAGCTTAAGAACCGTTTTATCATCCATTAATTGTAATTCATCTGAACTAAATGATCCAATGGCATGTGTATCAATTATTAAACTTGGCGCTATAAATAAATAAATTTCATCAATTTGTTTTGCTGCAATCATTGAAGCATTTAGCTTTCCGCCAGCCTCTACCAATATTTCACAAAAATTTCTCTTTAATAAAGCCTCATTTAATTGATACATGTCGCAAACTCCATTCGTAAACGGTATTTGAATGATCTCCACATGATCAGGCAATACACCCGCCTGGATTTTAGCTGTCACTAAATATATTTTGCTATTTGTTCTAGGATAAAAAATATTTAAAGAGGCGTTTTCTTGTTTTAAAAGATCTAAATTTTTATCAATAACAATCGCGTTTAACGCTTCAACTTTTTCTTCACTCACTCTAATATTCATCGTAGCATTGTCTTTAAGTACTGTTTTAGCAGTCGTTAAAATGGCGTCCACACTTGACCTTAGTTTTTCATGAACTATTTGCCTGCTACTATTATTGCTTATCCACTTACTATTGCCATTTCGGTCTGCTACTTTCCCATTAATAGTAGTTGCAGTTTTTAAAATATATTTTGGTCTTTTATATTTTTGATTAATCGTAAAAACGTTATTTAGTACTTCTATTTCAGGTAAAATGCAAATTTCTACCGTTACGCCTGCTTCTTTTAAAACAGCCATTCCTGATACAAGCGGATTGGGATCTAGGGAACCAATGACTACATTTGGTATTTTATGTTCAAGAATGAGTGAAGTACAAGGAGGGGTTTTACCAAAATGAGAACAAGGCTCTAGGGTTACATAAAGGGTGCAGTCCGATAAGTCACTTTTTTTTAGTTTGGCGGCCTCTATTGCATGCACTTCGGCATGCGCTTCACCTGCTTTTTGGTGGTATCCCTCTCCAATTATTTCACCCGCATGGTCAACTACAATTGCACCTACATATGGATTAGGACGAATATCCTTAGAATTTGCCTTTTTCGATAATAAAAAAGCCATTTGTAAATACGCGGCTGAATTCATTTAAGTTACCTTTGTGCCTCAAAATTACCTACAAATAAGCATATGTTTACAGGAATTGTATCGGATGGGTTCATTGTAGCTATTTCACCCAATGATTTGGGATGGGAATTAACTATTGAAGCTCCTCAATTTGCAAGTATAGTAAAAATAGGAGACAGTGTTGCTGTAGATGGAGCATGTTTGTCGGTTATTAAAATTGAAGGAAATAATTTGTCATTTTATGTTTCAACGGAAAGTATTGACAAAACAATTATCAAGCATTATAAAGTAGGTGCAAAAATAAATACGGAGCTTCCGATGCAACCAAGTGGATATTTAGGAGGTCATTATGTCTTAGGTCATGTGGATGCTACTGCAAAAGTTTCAAAAATTATACCTGGTGAAAAAGCTTGGTTTTTTAATATTACGGTTCCATCGCAGTTTGTTAAATATATTGTTTACAAAGGTTCTATTGCTATTAATGGAATAAGTTTAACGATCAATAAAGTGGTTGAAAACGAAATTGAGTTGTGTATTATTCCTGTTACGATTTCAAAAACAAATATGTCATTATTGAAAGTCGGTGATGATGTAAATATTGAGTTTGACATTTTAGCAAAATATACTGAGCAACTATTAAATAAAAGAGAGGTGAAAGATGTTTAATACAATTGAAGAAGCGTTACTAGCATTCAAAGAAGGATCTCCTATTTTAGTAGTAGATGACGAATCAAGAGAAAATGAAGGAGATATTATTTTTCCAGCAGATACTGCCACTCAGGAAAAATTAAATTTATGTGCTTTGGAAGCAAAAGGGTTGGTTTGTATTGCCATGGATCCTAAGATTGCTAAACGTTTACAATTATCTCCTGTAGCTTCCAATCATATGGATGCTTTCCATACTGCTTTTTATGATTCTATCGATGCTACTGCAGCTTTAGGAATTACAACAGGAATTTCTGCCAAAGAAAGAGCCATTACAGCAAAACATATTGCAAACCCTGATAGTAAACCTGCAGATTTTATAAAACCTGGCCATTTGTTTCCGGTAGTTGCAAAAACCAATGGAGTTTTAGTGAGACAAGGTCATACCGAGGCTGCTGTTGATTTGTGTAAATTAACCAACCATGAACCTGCAGCTGTTATTTGTGAAGTGATGGACAAGGATGGTAATATGATGCGTCGAGATGGACTTTTTGAATTTGCAAAAAAATTACAGCTTAAAGTCATTTCCATTCAGCAAATCATTGATTACCGAAATAAAACAGAAAATCATTTATTGTTTGTTTCAAAAGCTGAATTGCCTACTACATTTGGTGAATTTGAAATTGAAGTATTTGAAAATATCTTGACGGGGGTAGAACATGTTTTAATCTCCATGAAAAAATCTGAAAATAAGCCCATTGTTAGAATTCATAGTGAGTGTTTAACAGGCGATGTTTTTGGAAGTTTACGCTGTGATTGCCAACAACAATTACACAGTGCCTTATCCCTTATAGCCGAAAATGGACATGGTTATATTGTTTATTTGAAAGGGCATGAAGGTCGTGGAATTGGTATTGGCAATAAAATAGCAGCGTATGCAATACAAGAACTAGGTGTGAATACATATGAAGCCAATGAAAAGCTAGGCCTTCCTAAAGAGGGAAGGACGTATCAAGAGGCAATTTGGATGCTGAAAGCTAAGCATATTGATGACTTTTATTTAATAAGCAACAATCCCGAAAAAATAAAAGCATTGACCCAAGCAGCCTTTTCATTTAACATCCTTCAGGTACCAATTAAATCAAATTTACATAACCAGCAATACCTTGCTGCTAAAATTGAAATTGGTAAACATACTATAAAACTGAATTAAATTAATTACTTATGATTGCAATCGTTAAAGCACAGTTTAACAGTCACATTACAGATTTGTTAGCGGCTGGGTGTACTGATTATTTAACTGAACAACAAATGCCATTTGAATTGTTTAATTGTCCAGGTGCAGTGGAGACTGTTGTGTATGCCAATAAATTAATACATACCGGAAAATACAAAGCCATTATTGTCATTGGAGCCATTATAAAAGGAGATACAGACCATTACGAATATGTTTGTCAATATGTAACCAATGGAATCAGTCAACTTTCTGCATTACATACGACTCCAATTATTTTCGGAATTTTGACGGTTCAAAATGAAGAACTTGCTTATGAGCGTGCTGCTATTGATCGTATGAATAAAGGAAAAGAGTTTGGGGAAACAGCTCAGTTCATGATAGAAGCTTTTGAAATGTAATAACTAAATAATGACAAAGTTTTAATGTCAAACACAGCTACCCTTATATTTCCCCACCAGTTATTTAAAAATAACCCTGCTTTGGAAAAGGGTCGTAAAGTGTATCTAGTTGAAGATTGCCTCTATTTTAAGCAATATAATTTTCACCAACAAAAACTTTTATTGCATCGGGCCACGATGAAATTTTATGAAAATTTTTTAATTGAAAAAGGATTTGAGGTTGAATACATAAGTCATAACCATACAAATAGTGATATTCAAAAATTAATTGCGTCCTTGGCAAAAGGTAATATTACCCATTTACATATGGTGGAGGTTGTTGATGATTGGTTAATGAGAAAAGTGCAAATTGCTTGCAAGAATCATTCCATTATTTTACAATTATGCGACTCGCCTAATTTTTTAAATACCTCCCTTGAAGTGGAAGTGTTTTTTGAGAAGCGAAAAACGTATTTTCAAACTGATTTTTATACTTGGCAAAGAAAGTTGCGAGGTGTTTTAATTGAGAAAGATGGGAAACCAACAGGTGGAAAATGGACCTATGATGCCGAAAACAGGGTTAAATTTCCGAAGAAAGAAATTGTTCCGATTCTTCCCTTATCCAATGAAAATGATTTTATCCGGGAAGCAAAAAAATATGTATCTACCCATTTTTCACAAAACTATGGAGTGCTAAACGGCCCACATTTATTTGCAACCACTTTTGAGGATGCTGAAAAATGGTTAGTTGAATTTTTAAACACCCGTTTTGAAAAATTTGGTATGTATGAAGACGCTATTGTTTCTAAGGAAGCCGTATTGCATCATTCAGTGTTAAGCCCAATGTTAAATATAGGTTTACTGACTCCACAACAAATAATAGACAAAGCGATTGTCATAGGTCAGGAAAAAAATATTCCATTAAATTCAATAGAGGGATTTGTTCGTCAAATTATGGGTTGGAGAGAATTTATAAAAATTGTTTACGAAAGGGAGGGTGGTAAACAGCGTACCTCAAATTATTGGCATTTTACCCGCAAAATACCACCTAGCTTTTGGACAGGATCTACGGGTATTCCTCCCATTGACATCACCATCAAAAAAATTTTAAAAACAGGCTACTGTCATCATATTGAACGTTTAATGGTGTTGGGCAATTTTATGTTACTATGTGAATTTGATCCAAATGAAGTGTACAAATGGTTTATGGAAATGTTCATTGATGCTTATGATTGGGTAATGGTACCCAATGTATATGGTATGACACAATTTGCAGATGGTGGATTAATGACCACGAAACCTTATATAAGTGGTAGCCATTATTTGATAAAAATGAGTGATTATGAAAAAGGAGAATGGCAGGCTATTTGGGATGGATTATTTTGGCGTTTTATGCACAATCATCGTAGCTTCTTTTTAAAAAATCCAAGACTAGGGATGTTGGTTGGTACCTTTGATAAAATGAATGAAGAAAAGCAATCCAATCACCTACACCATGCGCAAACTTTTTTAAATAATTTAGATCTCCAAAATAATTCATGATGACTTCATTAATGAGGAATCAAACCATTTCATCCATCAATTTTCCTACAGATTACACATCGATTTTAGAACGAGTTCAAGCAATAGACCCAGTTAAATATGCCTTAACGCGTAATTTTTTAAATGGGCATATTACATATTTGTCACCATATATTTCCAGAGGTGTTATATCTGTAAAAAAAATAATAGATTCCATTTTGTCTAAAGGATATCCTATACATGCATGTGAAAAATTATTGCAGGAATTAGCTTGGCGTGAATATTATCAAAGGGTTTGGCAAACGAAGAAAGATTTAATTTGGGAGGATTTAAAACAACCCCAACAAGCAGTAGCGCATCATAAAATGATTCATGCCATCCAAAATGCACAAACTGGTATTGATGCTATTGATCGTCAAATTATTGATTTTTATAAAACTGGGTACCTGCACAATCATGTTAGGATGTACTTGGCAGCCATCACTTGTAATATAGGTAATGCGCATTGGTTGCAACCTTCAAAATGGATGTATTATCATTTATTGGATGGTGATATGGCAAGTAATAATTGCAGCTGGCAATGGGTAGCGGGTTCTTTTTCAAGTAAAAAATATTATTGTAATCAAGAGAATATCAATAAATATACTTTTTCAACGCAAACAGGTACTTTTTTAGACAAACCTTATGAGGATTTAGTAGCCTCTCCTATGCCCAGTGTTTTAAAAGAAACTGTAATGATTTCTTTTGAAACCCATTTGCCTGAAACTCCTTTACCTACTATAGATATAAATCTTCCTACTTTAATTTACAATGCATACAATCTTGACCCGGAATGGAGAAAAGAGGAAAAAGCAAACCGGGTATTGTTGTTATCTCCATCACATTTTAAAAATTACCCGGTAAGTGATAAAGTGATTCAGTTTATTGTTGCCCTAGCTAAAAATATTCATGGGATGCAAATTTTTTCAGGTGAGCTAGCTGAAATCCAATTGCAATATGGTTCGCTATTTGAAGGTAATCATAATCAAAATATTATCTCTAAGGAGCATCCAGCATTTGAATATCCGGGCTGGAAAGACCAAAGAGATTGGATGTTTCCACAAGTCACAGGCTATTTTCCATCTTTTTTTGGCTTTTGGAAAAAGTGTCAAAAAAGCTTTTAAAAAACTGGTTACAAAAACTTTTTTTGAATCGCTTCCGAAGGCATAAAACAAGTTGTTTTCTTACCAAAAATCTGGTATCTATTTTTTGCAATCAAGGTATACACGCCATTGCGTAAAAATTTTGGCACAACATAACTATAGCGAAATATGTGAGGCCATCCTGTTAGTTGTCTCGCTATCTCAATAACAGCGTCCGATTGATAGTATACTTTTTTGTTGTTAATGAATACCACTGAGTTGGCATTTTCATTTATACCATATTCCTGCATGATTTTTTTACCGGATTGATGCTGTTGCGCAACAAAAAAGAGCTTATTATGTCTATCATATTTATGTAAAAATAGGACCGTCGAACTACACAAATTACAAAACCCATCAAACAAAACGATGTTCATAAGCTTATTTATTTGATAAAGATATTCATACTTTGGGTGCAGTTTGTAAAAAAAGCCTCTCATTTGCATGAGAGGCTTTGTAGCCACAATAGGAGCGAGTTTGGAAGAATTTGCTGGGGATGTTAGGTCGATATTAAGTTATTACTATCGCTTTCTCCAATTAGCTTCTAAACCTATAAAATCTTCTAAATGATATACAGCATCAGAATATGTGAACAAGATAGTTCTGTCATCTACTATAGTATGTTTCTTTCTTTTGTCAACACTCAATTTTTGTAAATCAGGAAAATACTTTAATGGAGAAATGATCATTCTGCCATCCTCCATTTTCAGGGTAATTTTTCCGGGCAAATCAAATAATACTTTCTCGATGCACATTGTTTTATTTCTTAATGTAATTGTCATAATTATTTTATTTTAATGGTAGTAATTTTTTTGCCTGCTTTTATATTATTAAATGATTCAATTAAAATCGCTTGATTTTCTTTAATCACTTTAAGCGCTTATTTTTAGATCTGTATCTGTAAGACTCCCTTTTTCAGCTAACTTCAATGTTTCTAACCATATTTTAGCAGAACGTTGTCTATTTCCTTTCTCTTTTGCAATATGTAAGTGAGGTGGCTCATTTATGGCATCAAATGCGTAAATAAAAAAAGTCAAAAACTTATAAATCGCTATTTTAGGCATTCAACAATGTTTACTCAAATTTAAACCTAATTGGAATAATAAAATAAATATACTTGGCAAGTTGATGAAAATTAGTGTCCAGATTGGGATCGGTTTTTTATTATTTTCTAAAACTATTATTATTTTAGAAAATAACAGTTTGTAGCCACAATAAGAGCGAGTTTGGAAGAAATTGCTGAAGAAGTCAGGGAAATTTTAACCCCAAATCTTAAAAATCTTCATTAGTTACATATAATTCATATTTCATCTTTTTTGACACCTATTTTTGAACATAAGTCAGAAAACGCATATTTTGACTTATATTTGATTTAAATGAGTCAAAATGATACCTTTTCTACCATTGCAAGTTGAAGTTGAAACAAAGACTGTTTTAAGAAAATTAGCTGCTGCGCATCAGCGTCTAGCAGAATTTAAAGGAGTAATCACAAGCATCCCCAATCAAAATATTTTGTTAGAAACACTAACATTAAGAGAAGCTAAGGAAAGTGCTGCTATTGAAAACATTAAAAGCACATTTGCCGAGGTATATCAAAGTAGCGTTTACTCCAATTTGTTTGCATCCCCAGAAGCGAAAGAGGTTCATTTATATGCCGAGGCTTTAAAGCAAGGATTCAATTTGATACAATCAAGTGGGCTACTTACTAATAACCACATTTTGAAAATACAATCAGTAATTGAACAAAATGATGCGGGGTTTAGAAAAGTTCCGGGAACAAAATTGTTAAACGAAAAGACTGGGGAAATTGTGTATATGCCACCACAGGATGCATTAGAGATTGAAAGTTTAATGCAAAACCTTGAAGCGTTTATAAATAATGATGAGTTAGCAGATATAGATCCTTTAATTAAAATGGCCATCATACATCATCAGTTTGAAACGATTCACCCATTTTATGATGGCAATGGACGTACGGGCCGTATCATTAATATTTTATACCTAGTGAATAAAAAATTATTAGATATCCCTGTACTTTATTTAAGTAGGTATATCATTAGCAAGAAGAGCGAATATTACGAACAGCTACAAAAAGTAAGAGAAACTGGTAATTGGGAACCTTGGATTTTATTTATGTTGGATGGTGTTGAAAATACCGCAAAAGAGGGGGTTCTTTTAATTAATGCTATTCATAAAGCAATGAAAAAGTATAAACATGAAATAAAAGCGAAACTTCCAAAATTATATAGCCAAGACCTACTGAATAATTTATTTAAATATCCTTATACCAAAATTGAATTTATAGAACGTGATTTGTCTGTAAGTAGAAGTACCGCGATTAGATATTTAGAGGAATTAGTTAAGAATGACTTTTTGAAAAAGCAAAAGCTGGGTAGAGAAAGCTATTATGTCAACAATTCCCTAATTGAATTATTGAGTCAGAAATAATTTTTTATGTATTGCCTATAAACATAAAACCGACCCATTTGGGTCGGTTTTATGTTTTTTATCA
>Ga0114959_10003469_pt1 | contig 12381 bp, 13 predicted proteins | sample C_130625_EF_Meta_FD_87317 | JGI IMG/M metagenome (GOLD analysis project Ga0114959, IMG submission 87317) | Freshwater microbial communities from Lake Croche, Canada to study carbon cycling - C_130625_EF_MetaG | ecosystem: Environmental > Aquatic > Freshwater > Lake | place: Lake Croche, Canada...
GTTCTTCCACCATGCCGCATAAACGCAATCCGGTCGGATGCTCTGCCACACTGACTGCGGCTCAACGTGTACCGGCATTGGTGTCTACGTTATTGTCTTGCATGGTGCAAGAGCATGAGCGTGCGCTCGGTAGTTGGCAAGCAGAGTGGGATACCTTACCTCAGATTATTGAGTTGACCTCGGGTGCATTACACCAGTTATGCGATGTTGTTGAGGGTTTGACAGTTCGTGCCGAGCGTATGCGCAGCAATATCGATATGACTCATGGTCTGGTGATGGCTGAATCCGTATCGATTGCATTAAGTAATCACCTGGGTCGCGCCGCCGCACACGAGATAGTAGAAGCCGCTTGTGCGCAAGCAATCGCTACCGATAAATCATTGTTTGACATCTTGCAGGCTGATAAGCATGTTAATAGCTTGATTTCTAGAGACGAACTTCAAAACTTAGTTGATCCTGTCAATTATCTGGGGCAGGCCGAAACGTTTGTCGATCGTGTTCTCTCAGAACATCGTCAACGTAAGCACTGATTTCCCGGTCGCATGAATTTCAACAACAGGAGTCTCTATGCCTTTCTATGAAACAGGCACTGGTCGATTGCATTACGAGCTTGATGGTCCAGAGCAAGCTCCGGTGTTAGTGATGTCGAATTCACTCGGTACTAATCTGTCGATGTGGTTACCGCAACTGCCCGAGCTTTCTGAGCACTTTCGTGTTTTACGCTATGACACCCGTGGACATGGAAGCTCTGATGTATCGCAAGGGCCGTACACCATTGCGCAACTCGGTGGTGATGTTTTATCTTTGTTGGATGGATTAAAAATAGATCGCGCACATTTTTGTGGTTTGTCCATGGGTGGTATGACAGGTATTTGGTTAGGTGTGTATGCCCCATCGCGCATTGATCGTTTAGCACTTTGCAATACTAGTGCGGCCATTGGCGTGCCTGAAATCTGGAATACGCGGATCACCAAAGTTAAACAAGACGGTATGGAGAGCATTATCGAGAGCGTACTTGAGCGCTGGTTCACCGCAGGTTTTCTTGCGCATGCACCAGCTCAAGTAGATCGAGTGAGAAAAATGCTGCAAGAGACGTCGGTTGAAGGTTATGTCGCGAACTGCGCTGCGGTACGCGATATGGATCAGCGTGGCAATCTAAGCTCTATCACTGCGCCCACCTTGGTTATCGGCGGTAAACATGACAAGGCAACACCACCGGAACATGGCGAACTAATTTCCCGATCGATTAAAGGCTCACGTTATGTCGAGCTGAATGCGGCACATTTATCCAATTGGGAGGTTGCGCAAGCATTTACTCAAACCTTACTTGAATTTTTACTCAATAAAAATGTGAGTAACTAATTACGAATTAGTGCGTCCTATAAAATAAAAAAAAAGAAAGGTCATCATGTCATTATCGAAATCAAATGCTAAGCCACAGATCGCCGTGATGGGTGCGGGATCAGTGGGTTGTTTTTTTGGAGCCATGTTAGCGCGAGCAGGTTTTCCGGTAACGCTGATTGGTCGACCAGTACATGTCGATGCTGTCAATCAGCATGGACTATTACTGGATACTAAAAAGTTTTCTGAGCACGTTGCTATGAAAGCTGTTACCGATGCATCGGGTGTTAAGGGAGCGCGCCTAGTGCTGTTTTGTGTTAAGTCCACGGACAGTGAATCAGCAGCGCGTGAGATCGCGCCGTACTTGGAACCCGATGCAGTAATCGTGACACTGCAAAATGGAGCCGAAAGTCCTGAACTTTTAAGGCAGCTATTACCGCATCGTGTGATACCAGCGGTGGTGTATGTTGCGACTGAAATGGCCGGTTCGGGTCATGTGAAGCATCACGGCAGAGGTGAGTTAGTCATTGGTGATGCGCCCGAGAGCGACGATGTTAAGCAGTGGTTTCATGAGGCCGATGTGCCGGTTGAAGTATCCAAGAATGTGATGGGTCCTTTGTGGGCTAAGCTCATTATTAATTGTGCTTACAATGCCTTGTCAGCGATTGCGCAAAAAATGTATGGTGAAATGGTGCAGGTCGAGGGTATTCCTGCCCTTATGGAAACCGTGGTGACGGAATGTCTCGCAGTCGCGCAAGCCGAGGGTATTGAAGTGCCTGGTGATATGTATGCGACTGTTAGAAATCTGGCGAGCACGATGGCGACTCAATACTCATCCACGGCACAAGATTTGGCACGTGGTAAAAAAACAGAAATTGATTATCTGAATGGTTATGTGTGTCGACTGGGTTTAAAGCATGGTATTCCAACGCCGGTCAATCAAACCTTGCTCACCTTAGTCAAGCTAGTATCGAAGAATTAAAATATAAGAATTAAAGCCCAAGAATTAAAATCTAAGAATTAAAAAAGGAGCCGACATGAATCAACAAGAATTCGAGCAGTTGATGCAGAAAGAGGGTTTTGAGACCGTGGTGGTCGAGCGTCCCGCCAATGGGTCATTGGATTTGCATACGCACCCGTTTGCGGCGCGTGCATTAATTTTAGAAGGTGAAATTACGATCGTGGCTGAAGGTCGTACACAGCACTGCAGCACGGGCGATACGTTTGCGCTCGATGCCAACATTCCGCATACTGAAGTGTATGGGCCGACAGGAGTGCGCTATATCGCCGGGCGCAAACACGCGTCGTAATACTCGACGTATTTCAAACCGGTAGGAGTGCAGACGCCGTCACACTCCATATGCGTGTCGCAACAGACATAAGGTACCTGTTCTAGGTGTGTGCTACTTGCTGCAAGCATGGTTGTATACGCCAACAGAGTAACTATTTTTAATTACTTTCAAGTGTGAATTACACCGCTTCCATTCATTTTATCGACAGGCTTGAAATACTGACGCGCGTAGGCAAGTAGTTGTTTGTCGGTGGGGTGATCAATCGTCTCGATACCGAGGATTTTTTTTGCAATCAAAGGATCATGCTGTTGCGCGTGGCGAAGCAATTCAAGCTTAGCCGATCCCGGGCCAACAACTAATATTTCTTCAGCGCTGGCGACGGCTTTGGTGACTGCGTGCAGGTACGATTGATCAGGCGTTGCATGTCCTGAACCCAGAGTGCCAGCTTTGTGATGTAAATGGGAGTGTTTTGATTTGGTGTGGACAATCTCGTTTTCGCTCGCCGATTCATTAAATTGAATGACGTGCGCTTCGCGATGATCAATCCAAACAACGGCGTGATTTAAAGACATACTGGCTCCTTATTCGATAGGAGCCAGTATTAGTGTTAATGCAAAGATTACCTTGATTCAAGTCAAAATATTCAGGTAGCTTTGCAATTAACCGATGAGATCAACTCGGCCAGACACATCCATGATTCCGGTGATAACACTTAGTTTTGGATGGCGCTCATTGACTTCTTTTCGGAAAGCCATCAATGCCTCAGCATGCGAGCCTGTTTCAACTTCCTTGTCAGCTACACCGCTGGCACCAAAAGCTAGCTTGGCAGCACCGCAGTCACGATGAGATAAAGCTACAACTCGTTTGATGTGATGCAGACCGACCGTGATGTCGAGGTTGTCCCAAAACGTTTTGTGCCAAGCTGCGAATTTTGGATGTACTGCACCGAGTGGGCCACCAGCCATCACGAAGTGGCTGTAGTTATCGCCTAGCTTTTCACGATCGACACCCGACAACAAACCCATGTATTGCCAACTGAGCGTAGTAAAGCGTGGGTCGATGCAGTTCACCAGCATCGCTTCATAGTTGCCGCCACCTGCCATTGAGCGACCAGGTACGAACCCCATCAGGCCACCGGCTAAAACTGCAGCGCCAGTCGATAAGAACTGACGACGTGAGATACCTGTGCTTAATGGTGAGCAGCAGGGGCAATCGGATTGATGCAGCTGACCGGGCAGCGTTTCAATAATAGTATCGGACACAATGATTCTCCTTATTTAATTCAAAACTGCGGGGTCCGAATAAACTAATGCGACCCGGACAATTAATACGATCAATAGCAGTGGCCATAGAGTAATCTGCTGCGAAATGCCTTGCATGATTTTTGTTAGTAAAACTGAATGATTTTTGCAGGGTTTGCGCCGAAATATTCAACTTCGTCTCTCTAATCGATACCAGCAGGCGAGATCTTTAGGCTGGCCAAGTATATTCTTTGTGTAAGGGTCTTCAGAATTCCGCGCTCGACTCGATTACCAAGGACGAGAAGCATAGCAAGTCGCTCAATGCGTGCTGGGTAAGACTCGCCGAATATTTTAATTTTGATAACTAATGTCGCGAGCAGTACAGAATGGCTTTCTTATTGAGAGCTGACAGGAAGGTCATGAAGATGAGAGCTACAAATTTACTGACAGCGTTTTTATTTGCATGGGCTTGTACCAGCGTGAGTGCTAATGAAGCGGCGCCCAAGGAAGCGGCACCGACTAAATCAAACGAATCCAAGCCAGCTGCAGAGATTAAGCCTTCAGAGATTAAGCCTGCAGAGGTCAAGCCAGCCGCTGATAACAAACAGGTTGAGGCTAAGCTTCCTGAAGAGGTCAAAACTGCCTCGGATATTCCAGCTGAAGCTCGAGCCAAGCCAGCACCAAAAAAGAAAAAGTCTGTCAAAAAAGTAGCTAAAAAAGCCAAGGTAACGGCGGCTCATGCCGATGCAGGTCATGCGTCGCCTGATGCGAATGGCGACAAGGTGTCTGCCCATCCTGATCAGCCGGTTACACCCTTGGCAGCAAGTACAGAGCCGAGTAAGCGATTGAAATTGAAAAAAGCGTATCCAGGTGGTACTCCAGTCAGCGTTGATTCCAATGCGGTGAATGTGCTTGATACACCTACAGCAGCACCCGTAGCTGCAGCTGTTCACGAGGAGCATGCTTCAGTACCTACTGCCGCACCAGCTCAAGCAGTTACTCCTGTAGCTGCTGATGCGCATGTCGCTCAGTCAGTATCAGCAGAACCTCAAGTGATCAAACGGTTGAAACCAAAAGGTTCTATTCCTGGCTCCACAGAGGCAGTAGATTCGCATGCAACGAAAGCAGACCAGGACGTACCTGCCGCAAATGATCACGCGGCATCTCAGTCAGCAGCACCGCACGATAATCAAACTCATGCTGCTGCTGATGCGCCCATGCCCGTTGCACGTGCTGCTGTCGAGACCTGTGATTTGCCTTTGAAATCTGAAATTGCAGCTCTGTTTGATCGTTGGAATAATTCGCTTAAGACGGGTGACCCTAGAAAAGTGGTTGCTAACTACGCGCCAAATTCGATTCTTCTTCCGACGGTATCCAATCGGGCACGCTTTACTGTCGCCGAAAAAGAAGACTATTTCATGCATTTTTTAATGCGTCGTCCTGAGGGCAGCATTGATGATCGATTGATTGAAGTCGATTGCAATAGCGCTACCGATGCCGGGTTGTACACCTTTCGTTTTGCCGATGGTACCAAGGTTAAAGCGCGTTACTCTTTCGCATACAAGAAGCTTGGTTCAGAGTGGCTGATTACGAGTCATCACTCGTCAGCAATGCCAGAGACTGCTGATCTTGTTGTGCAGCCCCATTCCGATCATGCGCCATCCGCAAAGGCGGTACCTGGTCGACCTGCAGATGCATCTGAAGCGTCAACTAAAGGTTGGGTTCGTTATCCCTAATTAAGCATTCGGGCCGAATTGAACATCACTCGGCCCGATTGTTTTAATTGTTAACTTTGATCGAACTGCTTATCGACCGGTACTTGCATATTAGTCGCCAGCGCATTTGTAGTGCTGGCCATTGCAATGACGGCTTGTAGTTCGGCATATTGCTCCGCTGTCATTCCTTTAGCGCGTGCAGCAGCAGTGTGTGAATGTACGCAATATTCGCAGCTATTGGCAGTAGACACTGCTATGTAAATTAGTTCTTTAGTTACAGCATCTAGCGCACCCGGCTTCATGACTTCTTGCGCGCGTTCCCAAACATGTTTTAATAAATCGGGCGAGTGCGCTAAGGCTTTCCAAAAATTGTTTACATCATTGACTTTGCGCGTTTGCATGATGTTGTCATAGACAGCGCGTGCTTCAGGTTTTGCTTCATCATACGGAATCAGCGGTACGGTAGCCATAGCGTTTCCTCAGCGTTATGTTTCCAATTATTGAATGTATTCTTTCATCAAATCAGATGCTTAAATTTTAAGTTAACTGTTGTGATGATAGTTGATAGCGAGTTTCACAAACGATAATTTTTTCCCTTTCCGAAAAATTTTTGGGCGAGTATTTCCATCGAGACTCTTAGCTATGGTAAAACGCTTTGGTTTGAGCCGGGCCAGAATGAGTCGTTTAATCCCACCGGATTGACTCGTCATTATTAAAACAATCTAGGCAAGTGTCGATTTATTGAACGAATAAGAACCTATGAACAGACTCAAGATAACTGATATTTGTGCGCGTGCTGTTGTGGCACCCCTGACTAGGCCGGTTAGAACAGCTTCTGGCTCAGTCGATGTATCGCCATTGATTTTGCTCGATGTCGTTACTGATCAAGGCATTACAGGAAACGCGTATCTGTTTGGCTATACGCCAGTGACGCTTAAGCCTTTGATGAGCCTGTTGGAGCAAATCAAACCTGAGCTGATCGGAAAACCTTGCGTCCCTTTGGCGCGTATGCAGCAAATGGAAAAACGTTTTCGTTTGTTGGGTTTGCAAGGTTTGTTGGGGATGTTGTTATCGACGTTAGATATGGCGTATTGGGATGCTTTAGGCAAAGCGGCCAATCAGCCCGTGGTGCAGTTGTTGGGCGGCGAAGCGATTCCGGTTGCTGCTTACGATAGTTACGGCATGGTAGATCCAGTCAAAGACGCTAAAGCGATAGAGCATTCATTAAAGCAGGGATTCAAAGCCATCAAAATCAAATTGGGTGATGCCGATGCTCAGCGTGATTTGCATGTGGTGGCCGAAGTGCGTCGCATGATTGGCTCCGATGTGGCATTGATGGTGGATTACAACCAGAGCTTGTCGCCCAAAGAAGCGATTCGACGCATTCAGATGATTGAGACTTACGATATTCATTGGGTAGAAGAGCCTGTAGTGGCGGAAGATTTACAAGGCCATGCCACGGTCAGACAGTCTGTCAATGTCGGTATACAGACGGGTGAGAATTGGTGGTTCCCGCGCGATGCTGAACGTGCATTGAGCGCTCAAGCATGCGACATGATGATGCCGGATTTGATGAAAATCGGTGGCATCACAGGGTGGTTGTCAGTGATGGGTATGGCCAGTGCCGCTTCGATGCCTATGTCTAGCCACATATTTGTTGAGGCCAGCGCGCACGTATTGCCGGTGACGCCGACCTGCCATTGGCTCGAGTTTATGGACTTCGGGTCGATGATAATGGCAGAGCCTTATGTTATCGATAAAGGCCACGTGACTGCGAAAGGTCCCGGTCTGGGAATGGCATGGAACGAATCCGCAGTTAAGCGCTATGCAGTGAATTAAATTTTTTGCCAATACGATAATAAAGATTGGCAAAAAATTGTTGGGAGAAGTCGCCATGAAACGATTCGTCTATCTGCAGTTGTTGCTCGCGCTAGGCTTGCTGCCTGGGCTTGGGCGCGCGCAGACAGTCGACACCAATAATCCAGAAATCGTAGTTAAGAGCGTCTATTGTGTGGCATTCGATCTGAGTGGCGTGTTGGTGAATCGTAGTAGTCAAGAATTTCATGGCACATTGAATGTCGCGGTGCGTGATGAAGAGGGCGACATCGTTGGGCGCAATAAAATCAAGCTGCGAGTCGGGCCTGAAAATGGCAAGCGCTTTGCCTTCTACTATATCAACACTATGAACTGCCGCCGGCACACCTTCGAATTTAAGCTTGACCCAGACCTTCCTGGCCTTGCTTTGAAATAGCGCCTCACGTTTTATAAAAATTCTTGCCTAGCGATAGCCCTTAAATGGCAACCTGCAAGCCTGTGGTATCGTCATTCCATGCTTGATTCTTTTCATACGCCCCAGCGTTGGCGTCGTGCCATTCTCCTTCTACTGTTGGGGTTGTTGCTGCCTGCGCAGAGTTCGCTTACTTATGCGCGTTCTTTAGCGATGCTGACGCTACCTCAGCCAGAGCCGGTGATGGCGCTAATCTCAGTCATTGAAGCACCCACTGTCGTCCAACAACACCAACATCATCATTCATCACAGAATGTCGATGCTGAGATGGTTGATGAGAGTTTTTCTGAGCAACATCATGTAAGCGATATGGTCAAGCCTTGTCATTCCGACGTACCTAACGGCAAGCAGGGGCACGATTGCGCAAAATGCTGCCTGATGGGTGCTGCTGCACCACCACCTTGCGCATTGCATAACCAAAGCCTTCTCGTGGCGCGCCGTATATTTGTCACTTCTTCCGATTTGCGCTCTGGGTTCATTCCGGATGCCCTTGAACGACCTCCCCGAACTCAGCTTGCCTGATTGACCTCTCTAGCGAGCCCGTTAGAGCGGCTTGCGTAGCTCACGGCTTATGCAGCCCACTGCTCACGCACCGATTCTCATTAGGAGTATTTATGAATTTTTCGCAACGATGTGTGCCTGCGCGCGCGCGTATTTTCATCTGCTGGTTGCCGTTTACGTTGCTAGGCTGCGCAAACTTTTCTGCCGATGGGGGGCTGAATCGTGTTTCCGAGTTAAGTAGAGAACGTATCGGCTATTCCATACCCAGTGTACACAACACAATGAATTCGTCCGCAGCAGAAGCACGTATCAACACCTTGTTATCAGCACCACTGTCGTCAGATTCTGCGGTAGAAATAGCACTACTTAGTAACCCGCGATTACGCGTGGCATTCGCTGATTTGGGAATTGCCGAAGCTGATTTGGTGCAAGCCGGCAGACTGCGTAATCCGGGTTTTTCGTTCGGTCGTTTGGCTGGCAATGGCGAAGTTGAGATCGATCGAGCGATCATTTTTGATCTCAGTGGGTTGTTGAGCATGCCGCTGAGACGTGCTATCCAAGAGCGACGCTTTACACAAACTCAATTGCAGGCAGCATTGCAAATTGTTCGTCTGGCCACCGATACGAGGCGTGCGTATTTTCAGGCAGTCGCGGCTCAGCAATCACTGCTCTACATGAAGCAGGTTGATCAGGCAGCGCAAGCGAGTTCTGAGCTAGCTGAGCGAATGACTAAAGCGGGTAACTGGGGCAAATTAGAACAAGCACGTGAGCAAGCGTTTCGTCACGAAGTGGCCGTGCAGTTGGCGCGGGCAGAGCACAATGTGAATGCCACTCACGAGCGCCTGGTGCGATTACTTGGTCTAGGGGATCGTCATCAAGGGTTAAAGCTGCCTGATCGTTTGCCTGATTTGCCTGCTGCGCTTAGACGAATAGATGAGATTGAAACTCAGGCCTTGGCACAGCGCTTAGATGTTCAAGTCGCCAAGCTTGATACCGAAAGCACCGCTAAATCACTGGGGCTCACGCGCGCTACCCGTTTTGTGAATGCATTCGAGGTGGGCTATCAAAACAAAAGTACATCAAACGCTTCCTTAGCGCAGGGTTATCAAGTGGAATTCTCTTTACCCTTATTCGATTGGGGGCAGGCACGTGTTCGCCGTGCAGAGAATATTTATATGCGTTCCTTTTATCGAGCAGCTGACGTGGCAATGCAAGCGCGTTCTGAAGCTCGCGAAGGTTATGGAGCGTACCGCACTAACTTTGATATCGCACGTCAGTATCGGGACGAAATTATTCCCGCACGCAAGCGCGTCTCCGATGAAGTTCTGCTGCGTTACAACGGCATGTTGAGCAGTGTTTTTGAATTATTGGCAGATGCACGTGCGCAGATTGCCAGCATTAATTCAGCTATCGATGCGCAACGTGATTTTTGGATTGCAGAGTCGGAGCTTAATTTTGTCGTGAATGGCGGCAGTCTCACCAGCTCCTTGACAACCAGTGTGGTCGGTAATACTGCATCTACCAGTACGCAGCAGGCGCATTAAAAGAAATAAAAAAGGAATAGATCATGACATCACGAAGAGATTTTTTTAAACACGCTGGCATGGTGGTCTTAGGAGCTAGCGCTATTAGTCGCGTCAGTGCAGCGTCTTTACCCGAGCTAGTCGTAAGCAATAGTGCGGAAACAGCACCACCACCGTTACCATCGAGCGGTCGTCCGTTTCATCCGGTAGTGACCTTAAATGGTTGGTCATTACCATGGCGTATGAATCAAGGTGTAAAAGAATTTCATCTGGTAGCAGAACCCGTTGTCCGCGAATTAGCTCCGGGTATGAAAGCAAATCTGTGGGGGTATAACGGGCAATCACCCGGCCCTACGATAGAAGTGGTGGAGGGCGATCGTGTGCGTATTTTTGTGACCAATCGCTTATCCGAGGCGACCAGTATTCACTGGCATGGACAACGACTACCGAATGGTATGGATGGTGTTTCCGGGCTTACTCAGCCAGCGATCGCTGCTGGCAAAACCTACGTTTATGAATTTATTGCCAAGCGTGCGGGCACCTTTATGTATCACCCGCATGCCGATGAGATGGTGCAAATGGCGATGGGCATGTATGGGTTTTGGGTGACGCATCCTAAAGATCCGAATTTCATGCGGGTTGATCGCGATTTTGTTTTTTTATTAAATAATTTTGATATCGAACCCGGCAGTGCCACCCCCAAAGTCAACACCATGTTGGATTTCAATTTGTGGGGTTTTAACAGTCGTGTTTTTCCTGGTGTCGATTCCTTGCATGTGCGTCAGGGTGATCACGTGCGTCTGCGCGTGGGTAATTTAACGATGACCAATCATCCGATTCATTTGCATGGTCATGACTTTGTAGTAACCGGTACCGATGGCGGTTGGACACCCCCCGCATCACGCTGGCCCGAAGTGACCGTGGATATTGGTGTCGGTCAGATGCGTTGTATCGAATTCGATGCGACCGAACTTGGAGATTGGTCACTGCACTGTCACAAGTCACACCACACCATGAATGCGATGGGACATCAGGTCCCAACCATGATTGGTGTCGATCAGCGCGGTATCGCTGAAAAAATCTCACGACTGATTCCAGACTACATGGCTATGGGCGAACGTGGCATGGGAGAGATGACTGATATGGAAATGCCTTTACCCGACAACACGCTGCCCATGATGACCGGGCAGGGGCCGTTTGGCAGCGTTGCGATGGGTGGCATGTTCACCGTGTTGAAAGTGAGGCGAGAACAAAAGCCGGGCGATTACACCGATCCCGGTTGGTACCGTCATCCGGCGGGTACTCAAGCGTGGGAATGGAAAGGTAACTTGCCCGATGCCGTAACGAGCGATTCAGCGGGCGGGCAATCCATGCCATCTGAGCAAACACCCGTTGAAGGCAATCTAAAAGCTCGTAAGCCTTCGGGGCATGAAGGTCATCACTGATTACTAATTGACATGGAGAGCGCTATGAAATTCTTAGTTCGTTTCCTTGCTGCGATAGTTGTGGCGCCAACCTTAGTGTTGAACTTTGCCTTTGCCGCTGATACGCAGTCGACCCCAGCACCTGCGCATAACGCGCGTTCGACGCTTTGGGTGCGTGCAGAGATTCGTAAGATCGATCCTGAAAATAACAAGGTCACTTTGCGGCATGAGGCCTTAACTCAGTTAAGCATGGGAGCGATGACAATGGTATTTCGAGTCGACGATCCCACCCTGCTGCAGCATTTTGCGGTGGGCGATCGAGTGAAATTCATTCCTGATAGCAGAGCAGGTCAGCTGTTCGTTACTGTCATGGAAAAAGATGAGTGAGAAAAGGATGGCTGATAGATGAGCAAGCAACGCAGACTTTAGAACCGGTCGACTCGGTAGGGTTTGGGGTCGGTAAATGTTTCGCGGTTACAGATCATTTCAGTAAGCAGACGTGCGCTGGCGGCCGCTTGCGTCAAGCCGTGATGTGCATGACCAAAGCAAAACCATAAGCCAGGGTGCTTTGGTGCGGGTCCTATCACCGGCAGCATATCGATAGTGCAGGGACGCGAACCCATCCAAGCTTGCTGATCGAGTCGAGCACCCAATGTATACAGCTTGCGCGCTATCGGTTCTAGTCGTTCTAGTTGAACAGGTGTGGGCGGTGCATCACGCAAGGCGAATTCAGCGCCGGTGGTGAGGCGTATACCTTGTCGCATCGGTGCTAATGCATAACCGTGATCGACATCGACGATGACATGTTTAGGTGCTGTATTGCTGGCTGCGAAATGCATGTGATAGCCGCGCTTGCATCCCATCGTTAATTGGTAACCCAAAGTTTGCGCAAGGTCTTCACCCCAAGGCCCGAGTGCTACCACCGCTGCGTCCATGCTGTGAGTACCTTCATCTGTCGTTACTGTCCATCGATGGCCATCGCGCTGCAGACTTTGCGCATCGCCATGAACAAATCGCCCACCGCGCTGTAAAAATAAATTGAGGTAAGCCGTTGTCA
>Ga0114959_10003471_pt1 | contig 12379 bp, 15 predicted proteins | sample C_130625_EF_Meta_FD_87317 | JGI IMG/M metagenome (GOLD analysis project Ga0114959, IMG submission 87317) | Freshwater microbial communities from Lake Croche, Canada to study carbon cycling - C_130625_EF_MetaG | ecosystem: Environmental > Aquatic > Freshwater > Lake | place: Lake Croche, Canada...
ATTAAGAAAAAGTTTTATATCTTATATCATGAAGTAAAATAATATTCTCTATATTTATAGATAAATATGGAGAATAAATGGTATTCTATTATATATAATTCATTACTTATAGTGGGTTTAATTATTTCTTTAGTTACAATTGGTTCTTATACAGCGTCTAATTTAACTGGAACTATTATTGGATACTCTTTTATAGTAACAGGGATATTATTATTAATGGGCCATTTAATGGCTAATATTAACTCAATATCTGGTACAAACACTTCTTTTATTTCGGCTATTATTACTGTAGGTCCATTTATTTTATTAATTGGAATAATTATTTACATGATATATCTTCTTAGCTATTATTTTAGTCAAATAACAAGCGGCCGTATTCCAGGAGGATATTATACATTTATGAATATATTTATTGTTTTGCTGATGTTAGAGTTTTATGTTTTTTATAATGGAATGCAAGACAAAAATTTTAAGATTACTGGAAGCCTCGGGAAAATTACAGGAATGACATTATATTTATTGGAACTAATTAGCATCGTTACTGTTATAACTTTAGGAATCATATTGAAATATTTTTCTACGGATGGTTAATTTTAGAGAATTTATAAGTAATACCATAATAAGTTTCCGTTTCCCATATTCCAGATATCTTTAACATAAATAATCCATTATTAATCTTTTCAATGTTTTCAGAGAATATTTTAATATTTCCGTTTTTTAGTTGTTCAAAAATTTTATACTGAGGAATTTTGTTTTTGATATTAGCAAACTTCAATAGGTTCTCTTCAATGCTCTTCAAATTATCAATTATATCGCGATGGTTCAATGGGTTGAAACTGCATTTATATTTATTATAGTATTTTTCTGTGGTAATGTCGTTTAATGGAATGAATAGATTGATTCCATTTAACACGAATAAAGGTGTGGAATATAATATACGAACGAAAAGACCGTCGCTCATTACATTATTTTTAATTGGATCACAGAAATACACATTATTTTCTTCATATTGATCTATGCGTTTGACAAGATTCATTTGCTAATAAAGATATGAGAAACGTTTTTAAGTCAATAATTATACTTCAATTGTAAACATAACTAATTAGTATTAGTTATATTATCAAATAAAGAATATTGGGAATGTCTATACAATGAAGTTCCATGAAACACATTTTGAAGAATATATACATGCAAACCAAAAAGAAGATTTGCATAGTAAATTAAACAAAGTCTATTCAAAATTCCCTAAAAAAATTTCAGAGTTGAGAAATGTAATTTTTTATGGTCCAACTGGATGCGGAAAATATACCCAAGCTTTAAAATCTATAAAACGTTATAGCCCGTCGGATTTAAAATATGAAAAAAAGATAAGTGTGACATTTAATAAACAACAGTATTTTTTTAAAATTAGCGATATTCATTATGAAGTTGACATGTCATTATTAGGATGCAATTCTAAATTATTATGGCATGATATTTATCTTCAAATTGTAGATATTATTTCAGCAAAAACAGAAAAATCGGGGATCATAGTTTGCAAGTATTTTCACGAAATACACAGCGAATTGCTTGAAAATTTTTATAGTTATATGCAACAGAACGCGGCTAATTCTATTGATTTAAAATTTATTTTAATATCAGAGCACATTAGCTTTATCCCCGATAGTATATTAAATTGTTGTGAAGTAATTAATGTGCCAAGACCGACAAAATCCGCTTATACAAAATGTGTAAAAACGAAAATTCCAATAACAATAAAATTAGAAGAAGTAACAAATATAAAAAACTTACATTGTTCTATAGACGTTCTAATGACGCCGCATAAAATTATCTGTGATAAAATAATAGATTCAATGACAAAAATAGAAGATATTAAATTTTTAAAATTCCGAGACTTATTATACGATATATTTATTTATAATTTAGATATAACCGAATGTATTTGGTATATAATATCAGACCTTTTCAAAAAAAAACTAATAAAATCTGAAAATATCTCGGAACTTCTTATTAAAACGTATTCATTTTTTCAATATTATAATAATAATTATAGACCAATTTACCATCTGGAGAATTATTTATTTTATATAACTAGTATTATGCACGGGTTTTAACTTAGATATTCATTAGTATTTAAATAAAATAATAATGAATTTGACGGATGCGTTGAACGTGTTAGAAATAGAAAATATATCAAAATTAACAGTAGATTCGTTGAAAAGAAAATACCATAAAATGGCATTACAGCATCATCCAGATAAAAATGGGAATACTTCAGAGTCAACCGAACGTTTCCAAAGAATTCAGGAAGCCTATGTTCTGTTACAGAGAGAAATAAGGTTTTTAAATTTAAACGATTCCGACAATAATAATTCCAACGACGACTCATTTTGTGATCCATCTGCTAGCGGATACACAACAATATTACATTTATTTATAGATGGTATTTTAAAGGGCGAGTATAATGAGTTTATTTCAAAAATAGTGAAAGATATTGTCACCGGTTGTAAGGATATTTCATTAAAATTGTTTGATAATATGAATAAAGAGCAATCTCTCTCAATTTATAACTTTATAGTCAAGTATAAACAGATATTGAGGTTAACAGATGAAACCGTGGATAAGGTAAAAGAAATACTTCTCAAAAAATATAGCGACGTTCAGATTTATGTTTTAAATCCGAGTATTAATGATTTATTTCAAAACAATTTTTATAAATTGGAAATAGATAATAAATTATATTTTGTCCCTTTATGGCATAGTGAATTATATTTTGAATCGGATATAATAGTAAAGTGTAATCCGGAACTTCCAGAAAACGTTGAAATAGACGAGGATAATAATATAATTATCACAGAACGAATTTCAATAACTTCTTCTCTCTTGGTGGAGAAGACAAGACATATAAAAGTGGGTGGTCGTTCGTTTGAATTGCATTTAGACCAACTTTATATAAGACCATTTCAGATTATTATTTTAAAAAAACAGGGAATATCAAAAATTTTTGAGGATGATATTTATAAAATAGAAGATAGGTCGGACGTAATTTTAAAAATAATTCTTGAATAATTCTTGAATAAAATATTTTGATAATATAACAATAAATGTTTGCAAGATTACTAAGAAGCAACACAAGACATTTTCAAGGGATAGATGATTCTGAGATATCTAATGAAGCTTTGTCTGAAATATTTAAATTAATTATTACAAATGCGGCATTTAGAGATGAATTTAAACGCATGATGCCTGCGACACAACAACCAGATCAAAGAGTTCCCTTACCACCAACTTGTAAAAAAAATCTATGTTTATTTTTTGGCGGTCATGGAACTGAAGTAAGTGCAGACGGAGAAATTTCTGTATTTGATGCCATATTGAATAGTTATCCAAGGTTTTTTGAAGTTGGCGGCCGAGGAAAAAAATCAACAAGTCAGGATCCAGCAAAAGTTTCTAGTTTAGAACGTTATATAGATGAGTGTGTAACATTGACTATGGCAATGGGTGAACCCGGATTATCCGCTCCCATGGATCCAGAAATAGAAACTGGAAAATATGCTGGGTTCAGTACATCTGAAGCTGATCTAGTAATAGCCACAAATGTTTTTCAATTATTTAATAGGGTTTATAAAAATTTAACAGAAAGCGGAGAAATTGCTGCAACGCCGGTAACAATTGATGAAGATACGTTAGAAATGTTGGATTATATTGTAAGACATCAATTAAGATCAAATTTTAATAAATATTGGGGCGCAGGCGGAGAAAGCGATGTAACCGTAGTTACGGGAAACGCATGGTATGCTTCTATGGCAACGCTCATTAGAGAGAAAAAAATATGGTTAAAAAATAAACTTGTTGCTAGAACCGGCCCAAATGGAGAATTGCCAACCATTAATAGATTATATTCGTTGGTTCCGAACAATACCCGCGAAAAAAGATTCAGAGCGAGAGAAGGGTTACATTGTCTTCTTGCTTTAGATTCATATGGAAGAGAAGAAAGGTTTCCGCTTGCTGGTGGGGGTAGTTCTTCATTGGTCCAAGATATTCCAGACATTTTAGGAGATAAATCTCTAGTATTAACAAAACTTGATGTGAATAATATTAAATTTCAAGGAGGTCGCGTCGGATTAAGAGCAATTGGTCCAAGAAGCGAGGCTGGGCTTAGTATGGGTGATCGTTTAATTGAATATATTAAAACTTTGCACCGCGAAGGAACTGTGGAATATGAAGCTCTTGCTGAAATTATAACAAAAATTCAGAGCCTGGAAAAAAATACAGTAGAACTGAGTGATGTCGTTTTTTTTGGATATAAAATGGGTTTTAAAATAACAGCGTATGATCCAACTTGTAGGCCGGTTTATGCAGGGGATGACGAAGTGCCATTTGAAATAGCAAGAGTAGGTCGTTTGGGCCCAGATACTGTTAGAAGAACGGGGTTTTGTCCTCAAGAGAGTCAAGATCCTGACACTGGAGAGTGTAGAATGTCGGGTGGAAAAAGAAAAAAGAGAAAAACTATAAAACGACAAACAAAACGCAAGAAACACAATTTTAAAAAAACCAAAAGAAATAATAAAAGAAAATCAAAAAAATAAGTTTTTCATTTTTACAGTAAAAAATGAAAAATAAAATTTAATTAGCCGTTACACCCAACAAATAAATACACTCATAAACTCATACACTTAGTTGGCATTTTACACAACATAATTGTCTAGGCAGTCTCAGCAACCTTCTTCTTGACAACCTTCTTCTTCTTCGGCTCCTCTAGAGCAGCAGCGACTGCCTGCTTCACCTCAACGGGCGCTGGAGGTGGAGCGACAACTGCAACCGGCTGCGAAGCAACTGGCTCGCTATCATCGTCCTCCTCGTCCGAATCCTCTACTGCAGCACTTGCCGAAGGATCGTCATCATCCGCGTCGGGAGCGGGAGCCGCCTTAAGACGAGCCTTGTCAGAAGGCTTCAGCTTAATGAGGCACTCATCCGTAAGAGAACCCTTAGGCCTCTGAACGACTGCCTGAGCGAGCTTCCAGGTCACACCAAACTTTCCGTTTGCAAACCAAAGACCACCGCACTGCATGATAACCGCGAGGTTTGTGCCCTTCTTAATAAAATCAAGCGGCGTCTTGGTAGGCTCGCCCGGGAAGAGCTTGTTACCATCCTCGTCGCAAATAAGGCACTTCCAAACACCCTCCCAAAGAGGAAGCTTGACGCGCAACGTGGGTGCCTTAGACAAATCCGGATTTCCGGTAAGCTTGTCCTTGCTGTACTTTAGCATTGGTGTGTAAAGGGCGTCAATAACGTCTGGGCTGGTGTGGACCTTACCAAACCAATCCTTGGAATTAGTGAGGGCATCGGCCTTGATCTTAGCCTCAAAATCAACCATATTTCGCAGGAATGCGTCAGTATCCTCATTAGCATAATCACCCTTGGGAAACTGAAGCGACATTTCAAACCTACCATTACCCTCGTATTCCGAGGCTCCCCACGTTAGCATAAGCGGAGTGGAGATTCTAATTCCAGAGTTTGTCTGAGTATTGAGAATGTTAACGCTCTTCCCACCCGAGGCGTTAGCCTTGGGCGCAGAATAACGAACGTTCCTCACATTAAACTGGGTTCCGTCAACGATTGTCTCGGCCATCCTTGTACTGATACTTATATTTATGGGACTTATCTTTAAATCAATTTTTTTTTGAAATCAATAATATATTCAAATCATTCATGGTGTCACCACACCATATATGGTTTAACATTACATATAAATATTATATAAAAGTAAAATGACTCAAAAAGATTTCTTCAAATAATATATAACATTAATATGGACGAAAATGGTTTTGAAAATTTAAATCACATAAAAAAAAATGGTAAGATATTAACCGTTATTTCTTTGGAAGATTACACAAATAAAATATACGGAAAATGTGAAAAGTATATACCACAAACAAAAAAACACAGCAAAATTTCAAATGACAACATGTTAATACCCACATACTCAACATATTATTTATTGTTTGAAACCAACTATAACGTTCAACAACTTAAACAAATTACAAAGCATTATAAACTTAAAGTTTCAGGAAACAAAACTGAGTTAGTTAATAGGATATATATTTTTTTAAAGTTATCCGACACAATTATAAAAATACAACAAGTATTCCGGGGTTATCTGCAAAGGAGATGTAACTCTTTGCATGGGCCTGCGTTTCAAAAACGAAATTTATGCACCAATGATAGCGATTTTTTAACCGGGGATTTAGTGAAAGATATACCATTTTCTCAGTTTTTTAGTTATAATGATGTAGATGGATTTATTTACGGATTTGATATAATTTCTCTCTATAATTTAATTATCAAATCTGGAAAGGTTGTCAAGAATCCTTATAATCGCAGTGATATTTCAAAAAAAGTGATACAAAATATGCGGTCTATGATAAGAATAAGTAGAGTTTTAAAGATCCCTATTGACATTGACATTAAAGAGGACGAAATTTCTAGTGAAAAATCGGTAGAATTAAGAATTCTTGAATTGTTTCAAAATATGGATGCTTTGGGAAATTATACAGATCCGGCGTGGTTTAAAGCCTTAAATAGAGTTAAAATAATAAAATTTCTCAGAGAGTTGATAGATATATGGTCGTATAGAGCTCAAATAACAGACGACACAAAAAGAAAAATTTGCCCTCCAACAGGAGATCCATTTAGAGGATTAAATTTTAATTATATTAGTGCCGAAGAAAATATTGATAATGTAAGAAAGACCACAATTGCAATTTTAGAGAAAATGGTTAATAGTGGGGTTGATAATGATAGTAAATCATTGGGAGCTTATTATGTACTTGGGGCTTTAACATTAGTCAGCGAAAATGCTGCTACATCTCTTCCTTGGCTTTTTCAATCGGTCGCCCACATTAATTAATATATAGCGCGAAGTATGATGCCAACCAATCACCTTTAGGATTATAAATATATATTTAAGGACCAAAACCTACTTAAAAGGTAGTCGCCTAGATAAAGTATAATGGCCCCCACGAAGAAGACCACTAAGCCCGCGGCTGAGTCCGCTACCTCTGTCCCTGTTGTTGTTGTTGAGAATACTGCTGCCCCCAAGGTTGCCAAGGCTCCTAAGGAGCCCAAGGTCGCTAAGGCTGCCAAGGAGCCCAAGGCTGCCAAGGTTGTAGCCGATGTGCCCGTTGTGCCCGCCGCTGATGCCACCCCCGCTGCTGACAGCGAGTCCCTTGAGTCGTCGCTCCTAGAGCAATCCACTGAGTTCAATGCTAAGCTCCAACAGCTTGCGTCCATGATCTCTTCTCTTAAGTCTGAGTACAAGTCTATGGAGAAGAAGTGGCAACGCGAGCTCAAGGCGGCCCAGAAGCAGAGCTCCAAGCGCAAGCGCAAGTCCGGCAACCGCCAACCCTCGGGCTTTGTTAAGCCCACCCGTATTAGCGACGAGCTCGCCTCCTTCCTTGGTAAGGAGAAGGGCACCGAGATGGCTCGCACTGCAGTCACTCGCGACATCAATGCTTACATCCGTAACAACAAGCTTCAAGACACCGAGAATGGTCGCAAGATCAACCCTGATGCCAAGCTTGCCTCCCTCCTCAAGCTCCAGAAGACGGATGAGCTCACCTACTTCAACCTCCAACGCTACATGAGCCCCCACTTTGCCAAGTCTGTCAAGGCCGAGACCGTGACCGCTTAAGCGCATAAATAATTATTGTCAACTGTATAATAATGTATAATAATGTATAATAATAAAAAAAAATACTGATGTAGATAAAACGAGAAAATACCAATGAATTGTCTAACAAAAACCAAAAAAATATAAATTGTAAATTTTTATAATTTATATTTTTCAAAAACTTTTACTGCAAAATAGAAAGCCGTCATCTTCTAGAATAGGAATTAAGCGTTCTTTAATGATCGGAGAATTTACAATATTAACATTATCGTACATTTTCAAATGAAAATGGTTATCAGATAGATCAAACATTTTATAAATATTTATTAACGAATCATAATTGCCAATATATTCAGGATTATTGATATTAATCCAATCGTAAAAATCGCACTGTGTTTTTGTTTTCTTGTACTTTTTAAATATCTTGGTTGTTTTTTGTAAATTCATTTCATTGTTGTCGTCATTGATTATATTATAATCAGTGCCAGACAACACGCACATTTGCCGAAATTCTTTTAGACTAACTGCGAGCTCTTGTAGAATGCCCTTTAAATCATAAATAACCAAACTTCTATTTAACAAACTAAAATATCTCAAAACTCTGGGACACCCATATGCAAATAAATCCATATCTTCGCTCATACAACCCCATACCTTTTTCTTTATTACAAGCGCCGCGCACAACTCGTCTGCCTCACCAGGAGCGTCATAATAATTAACTCCAAAACTAGTAATAAGCTCTTTTACAGTTTCTATGTGTCTCTTATTGACGTATACAAATTGTTTCTTCAATGAATCCATATTTGATATTATGTCTTGCTTCTCGCTTTCATCTATAACAAGATCCAAAGAATCTTTTAAACGATTGTATTCATTCTCTGCGTCTATTTTGGTTTCTCGTCTTTGTTTTAGTAGTTCCTTTTTTTCAGCCGGAGGTTTCCCATCAAATATAAATACTGGAGTTATGTTATAATGCCTGAATATTGAAATCATTAGATAAATATTTTCAACTAGACAGTTGTCGCCTACGTATTTGTATATGTATATGCTAATGTCAATGGCTATTTTTTTTCCAGTCAAATCGCCAATAGACGCACATTTAATAGAATTCTTGCAATTTTCCCTTAAAAACTTATTTAAATATTTGATTCCCATACTTGTTGAGTTGAAGATGTTTTGACATTTATTTTATGCTGAATTTTAGTTTCAATTTTTCTTTTTAAACATAAATCAAAACTGCATAAAAGTATAAACATAAAAATTATAAATGAATACTCGCTCTACAACCCGTAAGACAGAAGAAATGAATCCAACAGAAACATCTAATATAATCCTCAATAAGCCAGAATATGATGTTAATATAGATTTTGAAGAGGCTAGTGCGGCGTGGAAGGCTAATAAAAAATCAATTGGTGGAGGCTGTTATAAATATATTTGCGAACATAGAAATAAAAACAATAAAAAGTGTAAAAGAAATCCTATACCAGGGTGTAGCTTTTGTTCTCAACATAATATATAAATAAATGCGTTCTAAAAAATTTAGGAAAAATAGGCGTGGTTCTAGAAGACGATTGGGCGGTCAGGATAAACCAGTATTAAATAGACAGAATACTCAAGAACTTATTGATATGGAAGAAGGACTCAGTTCAATTCCTGTAGTAATGCCTCAACAAAAAGAACGACCAAAAAAACCAGAATTAACTTTGGAACAATTGCGTAAAAGAGAATTAAGGACAACTCTTGATAAAGCTTATAGAGCGCCACTACCCGATTATAATTTAATCAGTCAACACGATTTTGCGAGAGAAAAAGATAGAACTGAATTTTCAGAAAGAATGAAAAATGAAATGTTAATTAAAAAAAAGAGGGAAGAAGAAGATGCAAGATTAAGAGAACTTGGAGAAAATAAAATGGATGCACCATATGGAAGAACCACAAGAGTCACAAATCAAGAATTCAGACCCATCCCTAACTTTAATGTTAAAGAGAGAGGAATTGGATTATTAGGAAAAGGCGTTGAATCAGATTGGGATACATTTGATACAGCTTTCAATGGTGGAGTCAAAAATAAAAAAAACAAATCAAAGAGAAGAACTAATAAAAGTAATAAAACCAATAGAAAAAGTAATAGAAAAAAGTAATAGAAAAAATAAAAAGCATAAACACAGTAGAAAAAATTAATTATCATCCGTTAACCCAATTCGCATATAGTCATCCTCATATTATTTAATACAAAATCAAGAGACTTTGAAGTCTTTCCATTTTTCTTTGAAGTTTCGTTCCGCAAAGAATTCAAAAAATTATGTATACACTCAACGGATTCAATTAATGACCTTGTTTTATAATTTTTTTCAATAAAGTTACAAAACTCAGTAAGATTTGCAGTTGTTTTTTTAAATTGCAAAAGAGATAAATTATTTGAATCGCACCAGGACAAAAACCCCTGATAGTTATTCATCATAATTGTTGTTATAATATAGTACGATAATACATTTGAATTTTCTTTATATAGAGTTTTCCTTAAAGAATCGGCTTCCTCGTTATTAATAATAAGATCCGTGTAGGTTAATCCCATAAAATCTAATGTTTTTACCATTTGAAAAAACTTATATGTTCTCTCAAAGTTGATAAAAAAATCAAAATTAGTTAAAAACTCCGTTACATTACTTGATTCAGTGCCGTCTTTGTTCTTTGATAAATAAAAACTACAAAACGCAGCATTCATAATTTCGGCCCAAAACTCTGTATAAGCTTCAAATAAATTAACATCAGATTTAACTTTAAAAATAGAAAGAATGGTACGGGTGCATTCTTCAATATTCATATCAGAAAAATCCAACGCAAAGTTATGAAAACTTTCATGCATTAACACCTTTAACCACTCTTCTTTTCTAAAAACAACTATTTCTGAATCAACCGGACATGTATAGGTAAACGCGGTATTTACATTGTTCTCATTTAAAATGTGTATATTACTTGAAGGAAGACTCTTTTTGAGAGAAGTAAAATAAAGATATAAAACTAATCGCTTGGAACATTTTTTTGATGAGTACTCGTTGACTATATGTAACCAAACAAGAATTTTTTCAATGTATTCATTATAGATATCAATTTGGGTTTCAGCAGAAGGGTCTTCTACAATAAAATGGACTTTGATTTCTCTATCAAAGAGAGAAAATGTATAAGACAAATCATATAACATTTCAGAATCAATGTGTTCGCGTATTTCTTGCGGGAAACTGCTCGGTTTAAAAGAACTTGGTTTAGGGATTTGGGAAATTGTTTGAATCTTTGTAATGACTAGTTTATAAAAATAATCTCCCGATTTTTCTTTTTGAGAGGTAATAAATTTTTCAGCAGAGAGAATATCTGAGTATAATCCCTTTAGAATTTTTTCGGTTTTAGTTGTTTGTTTTACATGATTAATGCATTTTTTATCAAGGAAAAACGACATTAACAATTCGCTGCTTTTAGTAAGTTTCATTGCTGTTATATTATTTAAAATTATTTTTATATATTTTGTCACTATAAATTATATTACAATGATAGTAGAAGCAGTAATATTACTCGTAATACTCATAGTAGCATTTATAATAATATTGTTTCAGAGTTACACTACAGTTGCTCCAGTTTTACAGAATCCGCCATTATTACAGCCACCATTAAAACCAGAAATAAAAAAACCCAAAAAACAACCAGATACTGGGTGTGAAGGAACCAGGTATGGGTGCTGTCCTTATGCTCCAATCCCTAAATTAAACGCAATTGGTTCTAATTGTAATTATTATATTCATAAAAATTAAATTGTTTTTATAAAATATAATTGCTATGGAACCACAACCCAAACCTCAAAAAAAAGGTAGAAAAGCAAAAACTCCTTTATTGGAAAAACCCGCCGAAAGTTCTGAGAACTCTGTAATAGTTGAGAAACCTATTGTTGAAGTTGAACCTATTGTTAAAGTTGAACCTATTGTTGAAGTTGAACCTATTGTTAAAGTTGAACCTATTGTTAAAGTTGAACCCTCCACAGAAGTTGAGGAAAATATTGTAGAGACGCCAGATGCAAATTTAGTAGTACATTTAGACGAAGAAGACACAATACCAGAGTCTGAAGAAGAACAAAAGGAAAATGCTGAGGATGAAAAGGCAAATGAATTAAGAACAAGAACAGTAGAAGAGATTATTGTAGATGAAATTCCTGTATCAGTTGAAGATGTTATTGAAGATGTAAAAAAATCTGCAACCATTGAAATAAAGTCTCTCTTGAATTTATTAATTATAATATCGGTTAGACAAGAATTGCAAGAGAAATATAATTTGGATCCAGAGATAGTAAACCTTTTGAAGCTTATTTTACAAAGCAACCCAAACTTTTTCTTTAGGATTGAAGAGTCTTTTAAAAAAATACTTGAAGATAATCAAATAGACTCAAATGATGTTCCAGAATTGATGGCTCTTTTTTCTTCAATGTACGAATTATTAGTATCTTTAAAATCTAAAAAAGATTCAATTGGATTAAGTAACGTATGCGGAGATATTATTAAGTTAACTTTTAATATTATGATTAGTGAAGGTCTTATTAACGTAGACTCATCTTCAAGCGAATTAATGGTTAATACATTTAAATCCCTTGTAGATTCAAGCATTTCTCTCATTAATTTAACCAAGGTTGTAAAATTATCATACAAGTGTTGTATAATATGTTAG
>Ga0114959_10003474_pt1 | contig 12373 bp, 10 predicted proteins | sample C_130625_EF_Meta_FD_87317 | JGI IMG/M metagenome (GOLD analysis project Ga0114959, IMG submission 87317) | Freshwater microbial communities from Lake Croche, Canada to study carbon cycling - C_130625_EF_MetaG | ecosystem: Environmental > Aquatic > Freshwater > Lake | place: Lake Croche, Canada...
AGCATAGCACAAAAATCATTCGAAACATAGTTATATTATAACAATTATAACTATATTTTATCTATTTTTATTCAACAATATTATCCTTCGATGGTCACTTCGTATCTACCACCTCCAGTTCGTCCGGATGGCGTCTTAAAACGCCATCCAGACACGCCAGCTTCGCAGTCGATTCCTCGAACACCTACGCTTTGCGTAGCTAACGCTTCGCTTACGCCTCGCTACGGCGTTCTCACAATTCACCTACGAAACTCCTAACGTCGTTTCTACGGGAATACCGCAATTCACCTACGAAACTCCTAACGTCGTTTCTACGGGAATACCGCAATTCACCTACGAAACTCCTAACGTCGTTTCTACTGGAATACCGCAAAATCCAGAATTGTAAATACAAAATTATATTTTTTATTTACAGTGTCAATATCGAGTATAGAATTAAAATTTTAGCAAAAAATGATGTGAGTAGTTAGTATATAATATGTCAACCCCGACGATTATCACACACCCTTTTCACCAGCACGGTTCTGACGGTCATCTGTTAAACACTCTCCAACACCAAGGCATTATCAACGCAATGAACGAAGATGCCAAAAACACTACTCGTGAAGTTTCCGCAGTGGATAAACACTTGTCAGATGGAATCATGCATCTTACCGGTGTAAATTCAGTGTCTACTGCTAAAGTGGTTGATACGATTGGGTCTCAATCTCTCGGTTTGCGAGATGCAATTGAACGTAATGGTCTCAATGTATCCAATGGTATTAGTGCAGCAAGTCAACTGAGTTCGAATTCTTTCCGTGATGTGCAAGTAGCAGTTGAGCGCAATGGTCTTTCGGGACTAAACACAACCGAACGTGTCGGGTCCAGCGTTTTATCTACCGTAGAACGTGCGTCCGGTGAAGCGAAACTAACCGGTGCTATATCTGACGCAGCAACTCGTCAAGCAACCAACGATTTGGCGAGAGATATTATCAATAATACCACCAAAGGAGCAACCGACATTTTATCGTCACTTGCCGAGAATAGATATATTGGGGCAGTTACAGATGCATCGTCTCGTCAAGCATCCAATGATTTGGCGAGAGATATTATTGCGAATACTACCAAAGGGTCGACCGACGTATTGATGTCTCTTTCGGAAAACAGATATGTTGGTGCTGTATCAGATGCGGCTTCTCGTCAAGCAGTGAATGATTTGGCGAGAGATATTATTATGAATAGTACCAAAGGTGCAACTGACGTTTTATCTGCCATATCGGAAAACCGATTTACCGGCGCCGTTGCTGCTGCATCTACTCAACAAGCAAACAACGATTTGGCGAGAGATATTATTGCGAATTCAAGTAAAGGGACAACCGACTTGATGCAAGCAATATCTGAAGGAAGGTTATCGACCGCTATTTCCGATTCAGCAACTCGTCAAGCAAACAACGATAATACGCAAAATATTATTACCAGTTTATCTCGCGGTCACAATGATATTCTCACAGCAACCGAACGAAATGGGTCAGATACTCGTAATTTGGTGAATACCAATGGATACGAAACGCGCACATTAGTAAATCAACGCTCTGCCGAACAAGTGCTCGAACAAGCACGCACTCGAGAAACACTTGCTATGCAAGGTTCTCAACACTATTCTTCTCTATTGCTGGAAGGACAGAAAAACATGGAGGCACTTGGAAAACAATCCGCCAACAATTTTACTACTACTTTATTGGAACAACAAAAAATGGGGAATCGACTCGAAACACAATCATCGCAACAGTATGCTTCTCTTTTATTGGAACAACAGAAAGTGAAAGAACACATGTCGGTTCAATTGGCAGAAGCAAAATACGAGGCATTGAAAAACAAAGAAGTCTTGTCGGCACAAATGTCTGCTGCTGCTGCGGATGGTAAATACGAAGCACTGAAAAACACACAATCTCTTTCGGCACAAATGGCAGAATGTTGTTGTGAAATTAAGTCAAAGGTTGGAGAAGTATCGGGTAAAATCGACGATACCGTTCGCACTCTTGATACTAACCGAATTCGTGATGCTCTCAGTGTTGCTCAAAATGAAGTACATTTATTGAAGATACTCGAGAATCGAGGTGACCCAGGTTATGGGGGACCCCACTGGGGACACCACGGAGGACATCACAGAGGATATGATTATGGACCCGAGCAAAACTACAGAAACAACGGTCCTAATTTCCATTATCACACCGAGTATCGAGACCCCCGAGGAGATTTCCGTGGAGGTGATGACCGAGGAGAAGGAGGTAGAGGAGGTGGAAGAGGCGGTGACGGAAGAGGAGGAGACGGTCGTTGAAGTGTTGGGGATAACGTCCAATATCGAGAGAGTAATTATGCGAGGAGAGATGTGAGTGAAGATAATTTTGTGAGAACGCCGGAGCGACGTAGGAGCGAAGGTGTTCGAGGAATAACCGAAGATGGTTTACCATCGAAGGTTATTGTGAATAAACAACAAAACAATAGTTCTCATCGTATAAATAATAGAACGTCGCCTACGACATTAACAACAAGTCTTGCGAGAACGCCGAAGCAAGGAGGAACGACTTGCGCAGGTGTTCGAGAAATAACCGGAGATGGTTTACCATCGAAGGTTATTGGAGCATTCTTCGAAGATGATTTGCCATCAGAGAAGAAAGACGAGCATATTCCACAGAGTTTCCGTCGATCTCCCATAAACGACATCGGTGAAACGGAGCGGGATAATGGCGAACCAAAAATACCGGATTCTATTCTTGAAATTGAACGTCCCCCAGTTTATCCACCGAGTTGTAATAATTCACCTACGCATCATGACGAACAACTCGAAAACAAACATGACACAGAACCACCCCCACATAAATGTGACGAAAATTTAAAATGTGTGGTTTTAAATATTAACGCCAATACAAATTACATAATAATTGACTCGGATAATAATAACTTTATACAAGAAAATTGCGGTATTGGATTTACAGGACCTACCGGTATTATTGGGGATACAGGACCTACTGGTGATTTCGGACCAACCGGAGATTCTGGACCAACAGGAGATTCTGGACCAACGGGTAATACAGGAGATTCTGGACCAACAGGTAATACAGGAGATTCTGGACCAACTGGTAATACCGGTATAACAGGAGCAACAGGAGATTCTGGACCAACAGGTAATACTGGAGAGACAGGTAATACCGGTATAACAGGACCATCTGGAGTAACTGGCGTAACCGGTAATACGGGAACTACCGGAAATACGGGTGTAACTGGTGTAACAGGAACTACTGGTAATACAGGACCATCTGGAGTAACTGGTATAACAGGAACTACTGGTAATACAGGACCATCTGGAGTAACTGGTATAACTGGAACTACTGGTAATACGGGAACTACCGGAAATACAGGAACTACTGGTAATACGGGAACTACCGGAAATACGGGAACTACCGGTAATACGGGAACTACCGGTAATACGGGAACTACCGGAAATACGGGTGTAACTGGTGTAACAGGAACTACTGGTAATACGGGAACTACCGGAAATACGGGTGTAACTGGTGTAACAGGAACTACTGGTAATACAGGACCATCTGGAGTAACTGGTATAACAGGAACTACCGGAAATACAGGAACTACTGGTAATACGGGAGTAACTGGTAATACGGGAACTACCGGAAATACGGGTGTAACAGGTAATACAGGACCATCTGGAGTAACTGGTGTAACAGGTAATACAGGACCATCAGGAACTACGGGTATAACTGTACCATCGGTAACACTCGGAACTACTGGAATAATAGGAATAACGGGAACACTCGGCACTACTGGAATAACCGGAAGATCCCAGAACAATTCACCCGTCTTTGGTATTTCGAGTTCGGGAGTTCTACCCAATTAAAAAGTATTTTACTATTTATAGCATAGCACAAAAATCATTCGAAACATAGTTATATTATAACAATTATAACTATATTTTATCTATTTTTATTCAACAATATTATTATTTGATGTCACATTATCTTTCGATAGTAAACTATCTCCGGATAATCTGGATGGCGTTTTAACGATGGGGACGTAGTCCCCCTATCAAGGATGGGGTCGTAGGGGAAACCTTGGTTTCCCTACTGGTTTCCCTACTGGTTTCCCTACTGGTTTCCCTACTGGTTTCCCTACTGGTTTCCCTACTTGGCAACCACCTTCTTCACGACCTTTTTCACTACCGTTTTGGCAGGAGCGGTAGCAGATGATTCTTCGACGACTGGAGGAGGAGTAGGTGGTTCAACCACTGGTTCTACTTCGTGAACTTGTACAGGTGGTTGTTCTACGATAGGGGCAGGTTCAGGTGCTTTCTTGACAACCTTTTTCGCAACAGGAACAGGTGCAGGTTCGTCTTCATTGTCACTATCGGCAACAAAGGTAGATGTAGTCGTAGTCGAAGGAGCATTGATTTGCGAAGCAGTAACATCAGCAAGAACAGGTTCATCTTCGAAATCGTCTTCCTTGATTTGTTGTGCGTCGATGGTTTCACGTTCTTCGCTCGAGAGTTGTATTTGACACTTGCCATAAATGGTTACGACTTCCTTGGGTTTCACTACGCATTGAACCACTTTCCAAGTTAATCCCCACCCTTTACCGCCGATCCAAATACCACCGCATTGCAATACACACGCTACATTGCTCAACTTGGGAACAAATTCGACGGGAGTTAAACGAGAATCTTCGCAAGGGAAAATCAGGTCATTCTTGGTATTGTATATTTCAATGCCCCATTTGCCGTCATAAAATGGCACTTTGCCACGAATAGATGGCGGTTTCGAATAGTCAATACGCTTGGTGTCCTTGATTTTAGCATACTTTAATAAAGGATAAAACGAATGCTTGGCAACTTCACGAGACATTTCTTCGCCCCACCATAACTCGGAGTTCTTCACCGCATCGTCCAAGATTTGGTTCTCGAAATCCTTGAACTTTTGCAAAAAGGCATTGGTAGTTGCATTGGCATATTCGGGGTTAGGGAAATTCAAGGTCATACTATATTTTCCGTCGGATTCCCCGGTGCTTTCATTGACGAAATCGCTAATACCCCACGTCATCATTAATGGAGTAGAAATATGGAGAGCACGATTTCGCTGTGTGCTGATAATATTAATTGCCTTGCCTCCTTGTTTGTTCAACTTAGGAGCAGTATATTTAATGGCAGTAGGATTCCATTCGGCAACGGATAAAACGACTTGAGAAGAAGAAGACGACATTTTTGAGTATGTGTTTGTTTTGGGTAAAGTTTAAAAATAGGGTTCGCTTTAAAAGATTGTTATAAGAGAGTTCGAGGGAAGGAGGATTGTGTGTTGGGATGATACATAACATATAGTGTATTCTTTAAATGGGTTTATTCGAGAGTTTATGGGTTATTATATAAAGACCGACTCTCGAACCAAATATATAATGCCATCAATAACCCAATAGTGATTACAAATACTCCCGATAATTCATAGAATGTCAAGTTGTATATTTTACCTAAAAAAGGTCCAAACAGCACAAAATACAAGAGTATCCAATTTATCGGATTACTCATAGAATACTTGTTTCGAAATGCATAAACGGGAATCGCATGAACTATCCATGCACCTACATATAGCAAATACACATTAAAGTCGATGACTCTCGATAAACCTATTTCTGCAATGATATTACGGAAGGTTTCGCCATAATAATTGTATAGTCGGTATGGATATAACGCAATAATGACCGAAAACCCTATCAATGAAAACACATTTGCTGAATACAATATATTATGAATATCTCTCGAAACGGGAAGCAAATGTAATATAATCGAGAGTAATGAAAACGAAACCAAGAACCAATAGTTGTACTTGTCTTTGTTCATTTTTTCTATGTATTCGGGTGGGTCGAACATATAATAATGAATAATCAATAAATAAGCAATCCCGAACAATCACATATAGTATCAAAATATTATATAAGGGAAACCAAGGTTTCTCTTTAACCCATTACATCATACAACAACAAATAATGTAATGTAGTATTCCCGGACAAGCGAAGCAGTGACGACGAAGGAGATGCGTAGGTGAATTAACCTTCGATGGTAAACCATCTCCGGATAATCCGGTTGGCGTCTTGGGACGCCAACCAGACACGACCGCAGAGCGGTCGAATCCTCGAACACCTACGCTTTGCGTAGCTAACGCTTCGCTTTTGCGTCGATTAAGGCGTTCTCACAAAAGGAGGGGGGTTAGGGGGGAACTACGTTCCCCCCACACTACATTTTGGCAAATATTGCCATCATTTCTTTATCGGTGTTTTCGACAATGGTTTCCAATGACCGTACATTCGTAGTAGCAGTCGATGCATTGGTATTGAAAAATTGTATCAAATCCAATACAATATTGATTTTTTCGGGAGTCCATAAAGCATTCAATCCTTCCAACAATTCTTTGGTATATAACACGGTCATTCCATCTTTTTTAAAAATGGTCTCGTTATATTGCTGAGTTAAATGGTTCGAAATAATGACAGAATAATAACACAAACATAACCGAATAATAGACGAATTCTTGTATGTTTCTCTTAGATTATCCAATCCTTTCTCCGCACATTCGAATAATTTCTTGACTCTCGGTATTTTCAAAACATACTCTTTCGAGAGATACGTTTTACAAGCAAGTTCGATGGGATTGTATAAATACTGTAGATCGGTTTTATTGGTATTGTAAATGTATCTACAAAACGACTGGAACGGTCCGGGTTCTTGAAAATACAAGACATTGTTTTGGATAATGATTTTCGTTCCAATCGGTTTGTTTCCTAAAATCGCCAATTTCACAATAACGGTTAGAGGATCAATCACAAATGTCTTAATATTGATGTTTTGTGGATTATCGGGAATCGAAGTGTTCATTTTTAGGATTTTTCGAGAGTCGATAAGTTGTCAATATAATAGATACACATAGACAATTGTTTATGTTTGTATTGTAGTGTTTTGTAGTATTCCCGGAGCATCGACGAAGGAGATGCGTAGGTGAATTGTGAGAACGCCGGAGCATCGACGAAGGAGATGCGTAGGTGAATGTAGTATTCCCGGAGCATCGACGAAGGAGATGCGTAGGTGAATGTAGTATTCCTGGAGAAACGAGGAACGAGTTTTAGCTTCGCAAAAGGTGAATTATTTATCTACTGGGGTGGTTTCGGTTCTGCGTAACTCGCATATAGTCTTCACTTCTCGATGGTCTTTCAAGTATTGTATGATATAATCGACCTTGTCTTTATCTTCGATAAGTTCGTCTAAACATTCTTCAATATACGAAAACGAGAGTGGCGAATACTCTCGTTTTTCAACACATTTAATGACACCATCCGTTATTTCGATAGGTTTCGACGTCCATTGTTTTTGTTGCATATACGCACATATGTTTACCGACAACGTATTTTTGGATTCACGTATTTGGCGGGTTTTTTCATTCACGTATTTCAATTGTTTGTCTAAAATCACCCATTTTTGAACGTTCTGGATAAAGGAATCGCCTATATGTGGAGAAGGTATATTCGTTGTGGTCATTTTTCGAGAGTATAATAAATACACACGAATAATTTTCACGTGTTCACATAGTATTTACCTGCTTCTTCCATTTCAATGACGATTTCCGGGGGCGACGACCATTCTATATAAGGCACTGATTTAGTAGTGGGTTTTTCGAGAGACAATAATTGTTTCAGGGCAATCATACGACGTTCTAATGGAAATAATCTTGGCGATAATTTGCGACTTAATTGTTTCCAACGCCATTCGAATTGCAATGCGGCAGTCCAAGAAGGGAATCCGGCAACGTGTGCTGCGCGCATCCAAACTTGTCCTCTCGACACTTTCGCACCCGTAGCGTGTGCTCCGCCACATATTTCTTTATTATGTTGTCGTAATCGACGGTTCAAATCGATCGTTGCACCAATATAGGTAGAATTGTCGGATGCTACTAATAAATATACATATGATGATGGTGATGGTGATGGTGATGGTGATGGTGATGGTGATGGTGATGGTGATGATGATGGCGTTATTCCAGGAAAAACGGCATTAAGAGTTTCGTCGGTGAATTCATCTGTTTCGTCAATCATCTATATGCGTTATATATACGTCATATATCTCGTGTCACTAAATATACCCGCAAAAAATAAATATAAATATAACATAATTTATTATGCAAACACCCCTCACTCTCGTCATTTGTATTTTTAATGTTTTCAAAACCAATGCAACCAAATACGAATGTATATATCAACGGCAACACATCTTTATTGAAATCCAATAACCTACGTAATCAAGATAAATACTACCATATATTTTCTAAATATGCTTTAATGGGGACGAATACTCAGCAAGAACCGCGCGAACCAAAATTCTTATATGCGGATTATGCAAAACATATTACGAAAAAGAAAAGCGTCATATGTCAAGAATTATTAGAGGATGGGTTACCGTCACAGGATTTCAAAGAGACAAAAGACTTTTCGTTTGAAAAATATAAACTACTCGAATTAAAAGTCGTTGCAAAACATTATCATTTGCACGTTTCTGGAAACAAACCGGTATTGATTGACCGAATTCGCACCTATTTTATGCAAACACAATCTGCAATCATTATACAACGTATCTTTCGAGGACACATTGTTCGTTTTTGTAGTAAATTGCGTGGTCCGGCATATACGTGTCGAGAGTCGTGTGTGAATGAAACCGATTTTTATACTCTCGAACCATTGAAAGATATTCCACATACATCGTTTTTTAGTTATATGGATGATAAACAATACATATATGGGTTCGACATTTGTTCTATTATATCTCTCATCTCCAAAACGTCCAATCCAATCAATCCATATAATCGGTCAGCATTTCCGTATAATGCAACTGTAGCATTATATGGGTTATACAACATCACAAAAATGATTTATCCCGAAACATTCTATGAACTTTCATCAACACAACCAACTTATTTGTCTAAACCTATAATGCAACGTATTGTATTACCGCAACCGAACACAAATACAACCGTAACCGAAACCGACACTTCATTATCGGGAGAACCAGTGTCAACTATAACAAATACAGTTATACAAATACAAACATCGAACGCCGGGCATGCACAAAGACGACGCACACGTATAGAACAACAACGCGAAATTCTTCAATTATTAGAACCTATACGTGCTAGACCCATGGAGGTTCGTGTGCGCGAATTATTTATGGAAGTAAATTTATTGGGAAATTATGCCGAGAGTCGATGGTTTATGGATTTAGACCGTATTCGATTAGCACGTTTTTACCAAGCATATTATGATTGGTGGCACACACGGTCTCGATTAACGAATGAAACCCGACAAAACATTTGCATATTAGATGATCCGTTTTCAGACGTTGATTTATTATATTTATATCCAACCACTACTGTAGAAGATTTTCGAGAGGCATGTGTTCGATTAATGGAAAATATGGTTTACGGGAGTCGTGAAATCGAATATCGAACTTTAGGCGCAATGCAAATGTTGACTATATTAACCGTGGTTTCCTTACCTGCAAGAAATGCAATGAATTGGTTATACGAAGCATATTTTACGTAAGTTGTCTACGCATTTTCAACGTTCTCACATTTGTAGTATTTGCGGAGTAACGACGAAGGAGTTTTAGCTTCGCAAAAGGAGAATTATCCTTCGTATCTACCATCTCCGGATAATCGAGTTTTCTAAAAAAAATAGGAAAACATAAAAAACGGATTTCGATAATATTTAGGAAAAACGAAAACGAAATGAAAACGACCGCATTTATTGGGTTCTATGAATCGAGAATCCAATAAATATTGTATTGCGTTAAACCATTTAAAAAAGAGACTTATTATACTGTATAATACAAACGAAATGGCACGTAGTACAAAACCCTCTTCCCCCGCTCCTGCATCTTCTGCTCCTGCTCCCGCCCAAGTTGTTGCCCCAGTTGTTTTAGAAAACGCACCTGTCAAGAAAGTTGCTTCCAAGAAGGCATCCAAGACTACTGATAAGGTTGATGCTGCCCCAGCAGTTGTTGCTCCTGAACCAGTTGTTGTTGCCCCCGTCGTCGAGGTTGCTTCCCCCGTTGCTGAGGTTGCACTTGACACCACCACCTCTGTTTCCAAGTTGAGTGAAATCGAGGCAAAGATCCAGCAAGTGACTGGAATCGTCGCTTCCCTTAAGAGTGATGTCAAGATTCTTTCCAAGACCATTTCTCGCGAGCAAAAGTTGGCATCCAAGTCGTCCAAGGTAAAGGGACAACGCAAGGTGTCTGCCACCCGCAAACCATCCGGTTTCGTGAAACCAACTCTTATCAGTGATGAACTTGCCAAGTTTTTGGGCAAGAACCTCGGCACTGAGATGGCAAGAACCGATGTTAGTAAGGAAATCAACCAATACATCCGCTCGAACAATCTCCAAGACACCCAAAACGGTCGCAAGATCCACCCCGACGCCAAGTTGTCCACTTTGTTGAACATCCAACCCAGTGATGAACCCCTTACCTACTTCAACCTCCAGAGATTCATGAAGCATCACTTTGTGAAGACTGCCGTTGTTGCCACTGCTTAATTCGCTTTTTGCGAAGCTAAAACTCGTTCCTCGTAACTGCTTCGCTTGTCCGGGAATACTACAATTCGATACAAAAAAATAAAAATGTAAAATCCCTTATAAAAATGTATAATCCTTTATAAAAATGTATAAAAATAAACAAACCCCATAAAAATGTTATTTATTATAAATAATATTTTTGTAGTATTCCCGGACAAGCGAAGCAGTTACGATGAACGAGTTTTAACTTCGCAAAAGGTGAATTGTGAGAACGCCTTAAGCTACGCAAAAGCAAGGCGTAAGCGCAGGTGTTCGAGGAATCGACTAAGATGGTAGATACGAAGTGACCATCGAAGGATAATGAATAAATATAATATAAGTATGAAACCATATAAAATATAGAGTCATTTTACGTATATAATTACCACAACAACAAAGAACAAATGAATTTTTCATTATCGCAACCAACTCAACCATCTGCCCAATCGAATCCATATTCGCAATCTGCCCAATCTGTAGCACAAAAGGCATTCGAAGACCAAGTGCGTTCCTATGTATCTATCTATAAACCCAATTTCGTTATTTTAACGCCTACTTTCGGGAGTATTTGTTTTGTGAATTATGTCGCATGTTTGCTCCGCACCATTCCGCTATTTAATTCGTTTGGGATTCCTATTCGTGTCGAGTTTTGTCGTAATGACAGTTTGGTGTCGAGAGCACGCAATAATTTAATTGCCAAAGCAATGCACGATACTACCGCAACCCATTTTATGTTTATTGATAATGATATTACATGGAACCCTATTGATTTATTGCGTTTATTGATTGCCAACAAACCATTGGTAGGAGGTGTGTATCCCATCAAGAATTACAATTTCGGTAATTTGACTGAAAGCGTTATAAAGGAATGGTTAGACCATAAAAAACAAACCGATTTCAAGGATGCTATTCCCGACACCGAATATATCCAGCACAAATTATTGCGATACAATATCAACTATATTAGCAATGTATTGGAAGTGAAAAACAATCTCACACAAGTGAAACATTTGGCAACTGGTTTTATGCTGATTCAACGCAATGTTATTGAGAAGATGTCGATGGCGTTCCCTTCCACCAAATATACGGATGATGTCGGGTTTTTACAAGGCGACGAAAACAAGTATGCGTATGCTTTGTTTGATTGTGGGGTCGAAGACGGGCATTATTTCTCGGAGGATTGGTTGTTCTGCAGTCGTTGGTCGAAAATGGGCGGCGAAGTATGGATTGATGTCACCATTAATTTGACACATACCGGCATTGAAGACTACAAGGGTTCATTTTTGGCATCGATTGCTTAACGTCTAATTCACCTACGAAACTCCTTCGTCGTCACTGCTTCGCTTGTCCGGGAATACTACAATTCACCTTTTGCGAAGCTAAAACTCCTTCGTCGTTTCTCCTGGAATACTACAATTCACCTTTTGCGAAGCTAAAACTCCTTCGTCGTTTCTCCGGGAATACTACAATTCACCTATGAAACTCCTTCGTCGTTTCTCCTGGAATACTACAATTCACCTACGAAACTCCTTCGTCGTTTCTCCGGGAATACTACAATTCACCTACGAAACTCCTTCGTCGTTTCTCCTGGAATACTACAGTTGTACAGGGTTTTACCCTGTATGACTAGCGTATATGACAATAACCTTCGATGGTAAACCATCTCCGGTTCGTCTGGATGGCGTTTTAAGACGCCATCCAGACACGCCTGCTTCGCAGTCGATTCCTCGAACACCTACGC
>Ga0114959_10003475_pt1 | contig 12372 bp, 11 predicted proteins | sample C_130625_EF_Meta_FD_87317 | JGI IMG/M metagenome (GOLD analysis project Ga0114959, IMG submission 87317) | Freshwater microbial communities from Lake Croche, Canada to study carbon cycling - C_130625_EF_MetaG | ecosystem: Environmental > Aquatic > Freshwater > Lake | place: Lake Croche, Canada...
AGTGTGATTAATAATCGTCCTGATGGTGAGGGCGGACCTGATCAGCCAAGCAATGCATCCATTCAGATGGAAGCTGAAAAGCTTGGTCTCAATTACGCCTATTTGCCTGTCATACCTGGTGCGCTCACTCCAGCTCAGGTGCAAGAGATGGCCCGCCTTCTTAAAACAATGCCTGGTCCTATTTTGGCCTTTTGTCGTTCTGGAGCCCGCTCAACCAATCTCTATCAACTTGCATTGCAAGTCAGTTAACTGATACAAGTTAACTCAGCTAGCAAAAGGTATGCAACCTAGTAATCCGCACATCCTTAAGTTAGATACATTTCTTTCTGAGTTGGATGGGTTTGATCTGATCATTGATGTGAGGTCACCCGCTGAATTTGCTTTGGACCACATTCCCGGGGCAGTGAATTATCCAGTTCTGAATAATGAAGAGCGTGCGCAGATCGGCACTCTATATAAGCAAGTTTCTCCCTTTGCCGCCAAGAAACTCGGCGCAGCCTTAGTATCGAAAAATATTGCCGAACACATAGAGTCGCATCTACTAGAATTGCCGCGTGAATGGCGCCCACTGATCTATTGTTGGCGCGGTGGTGAACGTAGTGGGGCATCTACCCATATTCTGAATCGCATTGGCTGGAAAGCCATGCAACTGGAGAGTGGTTATCAAGGCTTTAGGCGGACTATGATTGATGGCCTCGAGCAATTTGCAAATGCTTTCACATTCCAAGTGATCTGCGGCATGACAGGAAGCGGCAAGACAAGAGTATTGCAAGAGATTGGCGCACTAGGCGCACAGATCCTGGATCTAGAGGGCTTAGCAGTTCACCGTGGATCTGTTCTAGGAAATGAGCCCAATGCCGAACAACCCTCGCAAAAGGGTTTTGAAACAGCCCTCTGGAATGCGTTGCGTAATCTTGATCCATCAAAGCCAGTCTTTGTAGAGTCGGAGAGTAAAAAGGTTGGTGGCTTACATGTGCCAGATGCTTTAATGGAAATGATTCGCAATGGTATTTGCATCGAGTTACGCTCTAGCGCCCAGACACGCGTCTCTTGGTTAATTCGTGAGTATCATCACTTCTTAACTGATACAGATAACTTTAAGCAAAAGCTTGGTTTGCTTACTACGCATTATGGAAAAGTTCAGATTGCCAAATGGAATGAGGCTATTGATGCGGGTAACTTTGCAGACTTAGTTGAAGAGCTATTGGTAAAGCACTATGACCCATCTTACCAATCATCGATCGTGCGTAATTTTCCGCAATACAAGATCGAAAATTTTGTACAGCTAGAGAATGACAGTGATGAGGCCTTCGCCAAAGCGGCAAAGGCCATCGTCACAAAACTGGGTTCTTAGCTGACTAGCTAAACGCCTGAATACCAGTTTGTGCACGGCCCAGGATTAGAGCATGAATATCGTGCGTGCCTTCGTATGTATTAACTACTTCTAAGTTCAGCATGTGACGTATGACCCCGTATTCATCAGAGATACCATTGCCACCATGCATATCGCGCGCTAAACGTGCAACATCTAAAGACTTGCCGCAAGAGTTGCGTTTCATGATGGAGGTAATTTCTGGGGCAGCAATACCTTCATCTTTCATGCGACCTAAGCGTAAGCAACCCTGGAGGCCCAGCGTAATTTCAGTTTGCATGTCAGCCAGTTTTTTCTGTATCAACTGATTGGCAGCGAGAGGTCTATCAAATTGCTTGCGATCTAGAGTGTATTGGCGAGCAGCATACCAACACCATTCAGCGGCACCTAGAGTTCCCCAAGCAATGCCATAACGAGCGGAGTTCAAGCAAGTAAATGGACCTTTCAGGCCGCTAACTTCTGGAAATTCATTTTCAGCCGGGACAAATACTTCATCCATCACGATTTCACCAGTGATAGACGCGCGAAGACCCATCTTGCCACTGATCTTGGGGGCGCTTAAGCCCTTCATCCCTTTTTCAAGGATGAAGCCACGAATAATGCCTTCATCGTTCTTGGCCCACACCACGAATACATCAGCAATCGGAGAGTTGGAGATCCACATCTTGGATCCCGTTAAAGAAAATCCTCCTGGCACTTTCTTGGCACGAGTGATCATGCCGCCAGCATCAGATCCGTAGTTTGGTTCAGTTAAACCAAAGCAACCAATCCATTCGCCAGTAGCTAACTTAGGAAGATATTTTTGTTTTTGTGCTTCGCTACCAAATTCATTGATAGGAACCATGACTAAAGATGACTGCACGCTCATCATCGAGCGATAACCGGAATCCACGCGTTCAATCTCGCGAGCGATTAGCCCATAAGAAACATAATTCAAGTTGGCGCCGCCGTATTCCTCAGGAATAGTGATGCCTAAAAGACCTAACTCTCCCATTTCTCGGAAGATTGCAGGATCGGTTGTCTCATTGCGGAATGCATCATGAATGCGTGGCATGAGGCGTCCTTGAGCATACTCAGCTGCCGCATCGCGGATCATGCGCTCTTCTTCGCTTAATTGAGTATCGAGGAGAAGGGGGTCGGCCCAGTTAAAGCTGGCTTTACTCATTGCTTGATCATCCTATTGTTGGTTTTTCTTGCTTCCTGCGAATTTTCAGGAATGCAGATATTCTTCTTTCTATTATCCATTTTTTCCAAACTTATGGACTCACCTAGACGACACCATCGCTATTACGACTTAATATTGGCGGCCTTTGTAGTCGTCTTACTTTGCTCCAACTTTATTGGTGCCGGGAAAGCGGCGGTTGTTGATCTTCCATTTTTCGGAACAGTCCATTTTGGCGCTGGAATTCTGTTTTTTCCCATTGCCTACTTTTTTGGCGACATCCTGACTGAGGTTTATGGTTATGCCTATGATCGTCGTGCAGTTTGGGCGGGCTTTGCAGCTTTAGCGTTTGCAGCGGTAATGGCGCAGATTGTGATTGCCTTGCCAGTTGGGCCTGGTGCTTATATGGACAATTATCAAAATGGCCTAGAAACGGTCTTTGGCAATTCCTGGCGCATTGCTTTGGCTTCGATGTTTTCTTTCTGGTGCGGCAGTCTTACTAATGGCTTTGTTCTTGCCAAAATGAAAATTTGGACTACGGGCCGTTTTTTGTGGACGCGCACTATCGGTTCAACAGCAGTAGGCGAGTTAGTAGATTCCTCTTTCTTTTATATGTTGGCCTTTTATGGCATATGGCCTACCCATGAAGTGATTCAGGTGGCGCTGGCGCAGTATGTACTGAAAACTTCCTGGGAAGTGCTGGCAACACCAATGACCTATTGGGTCGTGAATTTCCTCAAGCGCAAGGAAAATGAGGATTATTACGATACCCATACAAATTTCACCCCATTTAGGGTCAAAGTCTGAATTAGACCTTTGCGGCCTTAACCCGTTAAAATAAAGGTCTTTGCCCCCAAATATGGGGGTATCTGTTGAATTCAATTTCAGAAAGCTAGAAACCATCCGTGTTGTCCGCATCTAATATCACCATGCAGTTTGGGGCGAAACCCCTGTTTGAAAACATTTCCGTGAAGTTTGGCGGTGGCAATCGCTATGGCCTCATTGGCGCAAACGGTTGCGGTAAATCTACTTTCATGAAAATTCTCGGTGGCGAGCTTGAGCCCACCAGTGGTAATGTCAGCTTAGACCCGGGTATTCGTTTGGGTAAATTGCGCCAAGATCAATTCGCCTATGAAGATGTGCGTGTGCTCGATGTAGTAATGATGGGTCACGAAGAGATGTGGAAAGCCGCTGCGGAGCGCGATGCGATTTACGCCAATCCAGAAGCGACCGATGAAGATTACATGAAGGCTGCTGAACTTGAAGGTAAGTATGCTGAGTACGGTGGCTATACCGCAGAAGCAAAAGCAGGTGAGTTGTTATTGGGCATCGGCATTCCGATAGAACAGCATACTGGTCTAATGAGTAACGTTGCCCCGGGTTGGAAACTACGTGTATTGCTAGCGCAAGCATTGTTCTCTGACCCGGATGTTTTGCTGCTAGATGAGCCAACTAATAACTTGGATATTCACTCGATTCATTGGCTTGAAGATATCCTCAATCAAATTAAGAGCACCATCGTCATCATTTCCCATGATCGTCACTTCCTCAATGAGGTCTGCACGCATATGGCCGATATGGACTATGGAACTTTGAAGGTCTATCCAGGAAACTACGACTCCTATATGTTGGCATCTGTTCAGGCGCGAACACAACAACTCAGCTCTAACGTGAAAGCCAAAGAAAAAATTGCTGAATTAGCAGCTTTCGTGGCCCGCTTCTCTGCAAATGCTTCTAAGGCTCGCCAGGCAACTTCACGTCAGCGTCAGTTGGAAAAAATTGAGATTGTTGAAGTCAAGCCTTCTTCACGTCAAAATCCGTTTATTCGTTTTGATACTGAGAAAAAACTACACAATATGGCCGTTGAGTGCAACGCGCTTACTAAAGCCTACGACCGAACCATTTTCAAAAACTTCAAGCTGGGTGTTCGTGCTGGTGAAAAGATTGCCATTATTGGTCAAAACGGCGCTGGCAAAACAACGCTCCTAAAAACTATTCTCAGCAAGCGCTTTGATGGCATAGCAGCAGATAGTGGTGATGTGAAGTGGGCCGAGAATGCCAACGTTGGCGTAATGCCGCAAGACAATACTGAGATGTTCGCTAAAGACGAATTACTCATGGACTGGATGAATGAGTGGCGCAATACCGGTGATGACGATCAAGTAATTCGTGGCACCTTAGGGCGTTTACTCTTCTCTGGTGATGACATTGGTAAATCTGTCAAGGTGCTATCCGGTGGTGAAAAGGGCAGAATGATTTGGGGCAAGCTGATGCTCCAAAAATATAACGTTTTAGCAATGGACGAGCCAACCAATCACATGGATATGGAATCGATTGAAAGTTTGCAGATTGCCTTAGAGAAATTTGATGGCACTCTTATTTTCGTATCCCATGACCGTGAGTTTGTATCGGCATTGGCCAATCGCATCTTAGAGGTGAAGATGGATGGTACGGTGGTGGATTACTCGGGTACTTACGAAGAGTATTTGCGCAGTCAGGAACTGGCTGGCTAAAGTGTTATCTAGAATGACAAACAATAAGCCTGCGAGTAACTACGCAGGCTTATTTTCTTTGGCCTGCCTCTGAAAGCGCATGGCAGTGCCATCTTCACGAATACGTTTCCAAACTGAGAGTTTCTCTTCATCCGAGAGAAATACCCAATTGCTGACTTCACTTAGAGTGCGACCACAGCCTTGGCAGATCTCGTCATAAAGCGTTGTGCAGACTCCAATGCAAGGAGAGTCGGAAGCATCATCTCCCGTAGAGAGTGAATGTGAGCCGTCTTGGGCTTGGGAGTTGGCGGTATCAGAATTCATGGAAGTACTTTAGTCGATTTCAGCGGACTATGCTCGGCAAGCTCATCTACATATGCGCCAATTCCTTGGTGCTCACGATCAAGAAAATGTCCAATCGCCTTTGCAAATCTGGGGTCTTTAATGAAATGAGCGGATTGGATCGTAGTTGGTAAAAAGCCTCGCGCCATTTTATGTTCACCTTGTGCGCCACCTTCAAATGTCTGAATACCTTCAGCGATACAGTACTCAATGGCCTGGTAATAGGCAGTCTCAAAGTGCAGACAAGGAATATGTTCTAGTGCACCCCAATATCTTCCGAAGACCTTGGATGATGGTCGATCAACTACTAGCAAGGAAGCTGCAATTGGGCTTCCGTTTCGCTGGGCAAAAATTAAATGCAGATTGTCTGGCATTCGCTTTGCCCATAACTTAAAGAATGATTCATTTAAGTAAGGGCTTGATTGATGCTCTAGATAAGTATTTTGATAGCAATCAAAAAAGAATTCCCAATCTTGGTCGTTTGAATCTTCGCCGGGTACATGTTGAAACGAAATAGCCTCTCTTACCACTTGCTCTCGTTCGCGACGAATATTTTTTCGACGCTTCATTGTTAACGCAGATAAAAATTGCTCAAAACTTTGAAAGTTTTGGTTTTGCCAGTGAAACTGCACTGAGTCTCGCAACAGGAAACCTTGTTCCCTTAGATACTCTGCTTGAGAATTCATTGGAAACAGAATGTGTGCAGAAGATAGATCGTTTTCTGCCAACAAAGACTTGAGGCCATCAATTAATGCCTCCTGAATTCTAGTCTGGCTCGACTCAGACCCGCATAAGATGCGTGAACCCTGCACGGGGATAAATGGAATGGCACAAAGTATTTTGGGGTAGTAGTTCAAACCCTGCTGTTCATAAGCCTGCGCCCAAGACCAGTCAAAGACAAATTCACCATAGGAGTGTTGCTTTAGGTATAAAGGCATGGCGCCGACTAATCGGCCATCTTGTTTGAGAGTCAGGTGGGCAACTTGCCATCCAGTATTACCACCTACGCAGCCTGTTTCTTCAAGCGCGCTTAAAAATTCATGCTTTAGAAAGGGGCCGTCATTAGGGCTGAGAAGCGCATTCCAATCTGCAGCAGATACGTCGGATAGACGATCTAGGATTTCTAAATGGAGCTTGTCAGAGCCTGTCACTATTAGCGCTGGATTAATTCAATCTTGTATCCATCAGGATCGGTCACAAAGGCAATGATGGTGTCGCCACCTGCTACAGGACCAGCCTCACGAGTGACTTTGCCACCAGCAGCTTTAATTTTGTCGCAAGCAGCATAAGCATCTGGAACGCCAATGGCGATATGTCCATAGGCATCCCCCAGATCATAAGAAGAGACTCCATGGTTATAGGTTAGCTCAATCTCAGCTTGGCCATCAGCATTACCTTTGCCGTAGCCAACGAAGGCTAGGGAATATTTTTGCTCTGGGCGCTCGGTTGTGCGGAGCAAATTCATACCCAGCACTTTGGTATAGAAATTAATCGAGCGATTTAAATCGCCGATGCGAAGCATTGTGTGTAGGATCATCATGGTTACATTGACGCGTAGTTAGGGCCACCACCACCTTCTGGAGTAATCCAGATGATATTTTGGCTTGGGTCTTTAATGTCACAGGTTTTGCAATGGACGCAGTTCTGCGCATTAATTTGCAATCTGGCTTTACCATCAACCTCTACATACTCATAGACACCGGCAGGGCAATAGCGTTGCTCTGGACCGGCATAAGTCTTCAGGTTGATGTCTACCGGTACGGAATTATTCTTAAGGGTTAAGTGAGCCGGCTGATTCTCTGCATGATTGGTGTTGGAGATAAATACCGAGGAGAGGCGATCAAAGGTAATCTTGCCGTCAGGTTTCGGATAGTCAATTGGCTTATGTTGTGCTGCGGGCTCTAAGCATTCATGATCTGCATGCTTGAGATGTACGGTCCAAGGCATATTGCCGCCCAGGAGTTTTTGCTCTAGGCCAACCATGATGGTGCCAAGGTAAAGGCCCTTAGACATCCAAGGCTTAAAGTTACGCGCTTGATTGAGTTCGGTATGAAGCCAGCTATTTAGGAAAGCTGTTGGGTAGGCGGATAACACATCGGCAGAGCGATTTTCTTGAATAGCAGAAACGGCAGCTTCAGCAGCAAGCATGCCGGTCTTAATTGCGGCATGACTACCTTTAATACGCGACGCATTTAAGAAGCCTGCATCACAACCAATTAATGCACCACCTGGAAAGACTGTCTTCGGTAGACTGTTTAATCCGCCTGCAGTCAGTGCACGCGCACCGTAAGCAATCCGCTTGCCACCCTCAAATGTTTCCCGAATCTTAGGATGCAATTTATAGCGCTGGAACTCTTCAAAAGGAGAGAGGTAAGGATTTTTGTAAGAGAGACCTACAACCAAGCCAACAGCAACTTTGTTGTCACCCAGGTGATAGAGAAATGACCCACCATAGGTATCGCTTTCCAGTGGCCAGCCAGCAGTATGAACCACCAGCCCGGGCTTGCTCTTAGAGGGCTCAACCTCCCAGAGCTCCTTAATGCCAATGCCATAACTTTGTGGATCGGCGTCTTTATCTAAGGCAAATTTAGAAATTAATTGCTTGCCTAGGTGGCCACGCGCACCTTCAGCGAAGAGGGTGTACTTAGCACGTAATTCCATCCCAAGCTGAAACTGATCTGTAGGATTGCCTTCTTTGTCTAAACCCATTACACCAGTAATCACGCCGCAGACTGCGCCTTGCTCGTTGTACAGAATCTCTGCCGCTGGAAAGCCCGGGAAAATTTCGACACCCAGATTCTCAGCTTGCTGTCCTAACCAACGTGTTACGTTTGCGAGGCTAACTATATAGTTACCTTCATTTTTAAAGCAGCGGGGCAGCATCCAATTGGGAACTTGAAACACGTTATCGGAGGTGAGGAATAGAAATTGATCTTGCGTCACTTCAGTGTCGAGTGGCGCACCCATTGCTTTCCAGTCAGGAAAGAGTTCGGTGAGGGCTTTTGGATCCATGACGGCGCCTGACAGAATATGCGCGCCAATCTCCGAGCCTTTTTCTAGAACGCAGACACTAATCTCTTTGCCGGAGGAGTTGGCCAATTGTTTAGCTTTAATCGCTGCTGATAGACCAGCCGGGCCGCCGCCAACGATGACTAGGTCATAGTCCATGGATTCCCTGGGCCCAAATTGCTCTAGTAATTGTGCTGCGTTCATGCAAATTCTCCGGAATTTCTTAAAAATAGGCTTTTCAGCCCCATTAGTTTAGTTCGAATAGCTAAAAACCAAATCGGTGCTGAGACTGGCTGGGCTTGGAGAGCTGAGGCGTTATGATTACTTTTTTACCCATTTCGGCAATATTAGGACAAAAGCGATGAATAAAACCTACCCATCGGCAGTAGATGCTTTGCGAGATATCTTGAATGACGGACAAAAACTGGCTGTTGGCGGCTTTGGTCTATGCGGCATTCCAGAGGCCCTCATTCAGGCAGTAAAGGATTTGGGTGCACAGAATTTGACAGCGATTGCAAATAACGCAGGCGTGGATGGTTTTGGTTTAGGTCTGCTATTGAACTCTCGCCAAGTAAAAAAGATGGTTGCATCTTATGTTGGCGAGAATAAGGAATTTGAGCGTCAGTTTTTAGCTGGTGAGTTAGAGCTTGAATTCACCCCTCAGGGCACCTTAGCAGAAAAATTACGTGCCGGTGGTTGTGGTATTCCTGCTTTTTATACAAAGACTGGTGTTGGTACATTGGTTGCTGAGGGTAAGGAAGTAAAAGAATTTGATGGCGAGAAATACATCATGGAGCGTTCTATCGTTTCAGATATTTCTTTAGTGAAGGCATGGAAGGCAGATAAGTCTGGAAATTTGGTTTATCGGTATACCGCTCGCAACTTCAATCCAGTAGTAGCGATGGCTGGAAAGATAACGGTTGCTGAGGTTGAAGAGATTGTTGAGAACGGCCAACTTCACCCCGATGAAATTCATACCCCAGGAATTTATGTGCACCGTTTAGTGCTGCACAAAACACCTGAGAAGCGAATTGAGCAACGTACCTTGACTGCAAAAGCTTAATTACCCAAAACAGAAGAGCAACAGAACAGAATATTTAGGAAGATTGATATGCCTTGGACTAGAGATGAGATGGCAGCACGTGCTGCCAAAGAACTAAAAGACGGTTATTACGTAAACCTGGGAATCGGGATGCCAACTTTGGTGGCAAACCATGTTCCAAAGGACATGGAAGTGTGGCTCCAGTCAGAAAATGGATTGTTGGGTATTGGCCCATTTCCAACGGAAGAAACCATTGATGCAGATTTAATTAATGCAGGTAAGCAAACAATTACCACCCTCCCTGGCTCATCCATTTTTTCTTCTGCTGACTCTTTCGGCATGATTCGTGGCGGAAAAATTAACATTGCTATTCTGGGTGCGATGCAAGTCAGTGAGCACGGTGACTTAGCTAACTGGATGATTCCAGGAAAAATGGTCAAAGGCATGGGCGGTGCAATGGATTTGGTTGCTGGTGTAAAGCATGTGGTTGTCTTGATGGAGCACGTTGCCAAAAAGAAAGACGGCACAGAAGAGCTCAAGATTCTGCCTAAATGCACATTGCCATTAACGGGCGTGGGCGTGATCAGCCAGATTATTACTGATCTTTGCGTGTTGGATATCACTCCAAAAGGTCTGAAATTGACCGAATTAGCTCCTGGTGTCACCAAAGAAGAGGTAATTGCTAAGACGGGTGCCCCTGTTGATACAGCGGGTTTCTAACTACCGTCATTATTTAATGAAATAATGGGATCACCATGTCGGGATCCCATCATTCACATTCAGTAAAGTCTAGAGTTCAGATGAGCTCAGAAGTAGATCCTTCGCTGCACGCCCATAAAAAGGGTGACGCAAGGCACACCCACAGCAAGCAAGTCTCAAACCAAAATCTGCTTTTAATAGCCCTCGTACTAACTTTGGGTTTTTCAGGCGTAGAGGGTGCCGCCGCGTACTTCGCAAATTCCTTGGCGTTGATCTCTGATGCTGGTCATATGGTGACCGATGCCGCAGCTTTAGGTTTGGCGCTCTTGGCCCAAATTATTTCTCGTCGCCCGCCATCGCCAAAACATTCTTTTGGCTTCGGAAGGGCTGAAGCACTAGCAGCGTTCGTAAATAGTATTGTGATGTTAGCTTTAGTCGTATGGATTGTGTTTGAAGCTATTAGTCGTTTCTATGACCCGCATAAAGTAGACGGCCTCACTGTTACGGTGGTTGCTGCGATCGGCCTTCTCATGAATATCGTCGTGGCCTGGGTGTTGTCACGTGACAAGAAGAGCGTTAATACACGTGCTGCACTTGTTCCTGTCATGGGTGACTTGCTCGGATCAGTTGCTGCCTTGATTGCTGGTGTTGTTATTCAGTTAACTGGCTGGATGCCAATTGATGCCATCCTCTCAATCCTGGTTTCCCTTTTAATTCTCAAATCAACGATTTCTATTTTGGGTGAGTCATATCACTTCCTAATGGAGGGTGTTCCTCTGCATATTGATTATTTGCAGGTGGGCAAAGACTTGAGGGGTGTGCCCGGCGTATTGGCTGTTCATGATCTTCATGTTTGGGAGATGACACCAAGCTTTCCTGCATTAATTGGCCATATTGAAATCGCTGAAATGCAAGAGTGGCCGGAAATTATGTCGCGCATCAATGCAATGCTGCTTGACAAGCATGGTATTGACCATGTGACCTTGCAGCCCGAAGTATTTGGCGGAACCGATGAGTATGTTCCAGATGAGAGCGCTCAGGATGAAGCGTATTCAGCCCCAGTGATTCACCAGGGCGACACCTTTTATGTGCAGTGCATGGATGGCGACAGCAATCATCGCATGGCCTATCACGCTTGGGGCAATCCGAGAAATCCAAGAGTCTTGCTCTGCGTTCACGGCTTAACAAGACGCGGTAGCGATTTTAAGACTCTAGCTGAGGCAATGTGCCGCGATTATTACGTAGTCTGCCCAGATGTTGTTGGCAGGGGAGACTCAGATCGTCTCAGTAACCCAATGCAATATGCTGTTCCCCAGTATGTTGCCGATATTGCCCAACTCGTTAAAACACTGGGGGTATCCCAAGTCGATTGGATTGGAACTTCGATGGGCGGCCTAATTGGCATGGTTTATGCAGCAATGCCAAATTCCCCAATTCGTAGAATGTTAATCAATGATGTCGGGCCAAAAATTGAAGCTGAAGCGATCAAACGCCTAGGTTCGTATGTTGGTCAGCCATTTTCATTTGCTAACCGTACTGATGCTTTAAATCGGCTGAACGAAATTTGCGCTACATTTGGTGAGCACACTCCTGATGAGTGGGAAACCTACAACGGCCCAATGCTGATCGAGCGTAATGGCTTATGGATCATGCACTACGATCCTGATATTTCCGTGCCGTTTGCTTCTGTGAACCCCATTATGGCCAAGGCAGGTGAAATGGCAATGTGGCATGCCTTTAAGCAAATTCATATTCCGATGTTGATCGTGCGTGGTGCTGATTCTGACTTACTTTCGGCAGCTACAGTTTCCCAGATGTGCAAAGTCAATCCATACGCTCGTAGCATTGAGATTCCGAACGTGGGTCATGCACCAGCATTTGTGAAAAAAGAACAAATTGCGCTAGCAAAAGAATTCTTTAGTTAAGCTTTGGTTGCCAATGGCAAACGCCTCTAGTAAATCAGAAAAAGTAAGCATATTTACCGATGCTTGGTATGGCGAGCCAGCAGAATCTCATACCACTGGCGTAGCCCAAATACTGCAAGCCCTCAACCTAGATGAGGCTACATTAACTGCAGCTAGCAACATTGCGCGTACGCATGGCAAAGATGCCCTCATCAAACTGATTGGTGAAGAGCCGGCAAAGTTATTGATTGGTTATCGCGGCTTACGCCAGGCTCAAGCAAAGTTAGTTCGTGATGATGGTGGTCTCAGTGTCACAGGTCAAGAGGAGATGCTGCGGAAGATGCTTCTAG
>Ga0114959_10003478_pt1 | contig 12363 bp, 10 predicted proteins | sample C_130625_EF_Meta_FD_87317 | JGI IMG/M metagenome (GOLD analysis project Ga0114959, IMG submission 87317) | Freshwater microbial communities from Lake Croche, Canada to study carbon cycling - C_130625_EF_MetaG | ecosystem: Environmental > Aquatic > Freshwater > Lake | place: Lake Croche, Canada...
CCAAGCTTCTACAACTACTAGTGATCAAAGTTCCACTAGTACAGGCCAAGCTTCTACAACTACTAGTGATCAAGGTTCCACTAGTACAAGTCGAGCTTCTATAACTACTAGTGATCAAGCTTCCACTAGTACAAGCCAAGCTTCTACAACTACGAGTGATCAAGCTTCCACTAGTACAAGCCAAGCTTCTAGACCGCCTCTAGAAAAAATATCTGGTGGCAAAAGAAAGTATAAAACAAGAAAAATGAAGAAAAAAAATGCAAGAAAAACTACAAAAAGATAATACTCGCAAAATTTACTAAAAGTAAAATGTGTGAGATATACATTAAAATTAATTTGATACCAGAGGAGGATTACACCAGAGTGCAATCCCCTTATGAAGAAGCATTTGGAAATTTAATTCCCATTCTAAGGATTCCTTAAATGGTAAAAATGTCTTTTGCAAATTTTTAATAAATCGTTGACTTAGTAACATTGAATTTGTACCACGTAAAACCCAATTATTTGGAGGACTATGTAATTTAGTAGGACCATTATAACTTACATCGCACTCAGATCCGCTAAGACTTACATAATCCCATTCAACTCCTGATAGGTCTGAAATAACACTGGTAAGACGATCATTAAAATCTCTACGTAAAATTACATCTGACTCTAATACTAAGAGACACTCATTCCCAGATAACTCATTTAGTGAATTGAGCACTATATTATAGAAATTAATATTTAAGGAAATTTCCCTTTTTGCTAAAAACCCAGATTTAAATTTAGGAATATTTCCACGATTTAGGTATGGGTTATATAGATTAAATATAGACTCTGTAGTTAATGTATCTGCCCACGTAGGGCTTGCTAACTTTAACTTATCTTTAGGAATTCCATGTATCAGAAGATGTGGTATAAGACGCTTATATCTTTCAGGCTCTTTTTCAGCATTGCACAAGAGATATACAGATTTTATTGTATCCCATGCCATTGTAAATATACCTAATTATTCCTTAAACCATGTTACAGGTGGTGCAGGTTTTCCATCTTTTGCACCAGATTTACCTTGCAACTTACCGCCGTCTACATTTTCATACATTTCAAAGCCTGTTACTAGTCCGTCTGTCTTTACTTCCTTCATTCTGTATATGGTATCTTTAAATTTTTTCAAGATATAATCAACAACTTTTGCAGGTTTAACAACAAGTGCAGGTTTTTCCACAGCCTGAACCGCAAATTTAGATGCAGACTCTCTTATATCAATATCAATATCAGGATGATACATAAAGTCACCGACCGCATTTTCTATAGTAATGCACTGAAAGGTTCCATCCTTATTTTCCTTGATATTTAGTGAGCAATCTACCGCTGCAGACTTCATGACATTTTCTAGCGCATTTGTAATGGCCTTCTTTCGTTCAGCAATTTCGTAAATTTTTTCGTCTGTTGATAGCACATATTGCATAGCTCCTTCTGGTATAGGTAGCTTAAGCGTTAGTGCAGATTCACGGTCAATCGCATCTGACTGGCGAATAGTTTCGTCAATCCGCTTATCTCCCACCTTTGCTACTTGCGCCTCCTCAGAAAAGCATGTTAAATATGTATAAATACTAACATCACGGTCCTTTTCAGGAAGTTCTAAGTGTGAGCCAATACGAATAGCACGTCCTTTAACCTGCTTTAAGCGCACATCGTTCCAATAAGGCTCCATAATATGAACAGCACGTACACACTTTAGTGATAGACCTTCTGCACCTGCAGATGTAATACAAAATACTTTCGCAATTTCTCCCTTGTGATTATTTATGAACTTATTTGTTTGTAGCACTGATTTAAGTGTTTCAGGAAGGTCATTAAAATTTGCATTAAAAATATCTAAATAGAAGCGGCGGATATCTTCTACTTCCCCACCTGAAAAGGTCATATAACGTGACTGTCCACCTGGACCCTTTGCAAGACTCGCCAAGGTGTCTTTTGTAAATATTGGGCCTGAAGGACCTATAGTAATCTCTATTGGCGCATAGCCATTTGCATTCATTGTTAAACGGAAGATGCCAATACCCTCCATATCAAGGAACTGAGAATAAACAAGATTACTGCCTGGGCTTGCACCAATTGTTTCTAACATTTTGGCATATTTTGGTGAATGAGTTTCTAGGCCATTTTCTCCACCGAGTTTTAGTGAATACTTGCCAATGGTTGCTAAGCATTCCTTCGCTCTTGCAATAGCATCATCATATGGCTCATTTACACCGGATTTACATTCGCCCTTTTGAGCAAGGGCTTTGGCCTTTAGAGCGTCTTCCAACTCTGCTTTTTTTGCTTCTACTACTGCGGGTTTAAAAGTGAATTTTTTGGGAGGTGCTACAGGTGGTGCTACAGGTGCTTTTACAGCTTCTACAGGTGCTTCTACAACTGCTGCAGGTGTTGGCGCCACCACTTTCGGTTTAAATGTGAATTTTTTAGGCGGTACTGGTGGAGCAGCAGCTATTGGCGCTGGTGCAACTGCTTTTGGTTCCGCAAGCATAGTTGCAAGATCAACCTTGTCAGGATCTTCCGCACCACCCTTTAAAACCGGTTGCTCTAAAACAGGTTGTCCCTCTAGTACAGGAGGCCCAGTTTCCAATTCTTCTCTTAATGCCTCATCTTCATCATTCACAGTTCCAGCATCATCTTCATCATCATCTAATTCAGGAAAGTCAGCATCTCTATTTGTATCAATAACAGTATCTATAATATCGGCAAGTTTATTCCCAGAATCAGCCTCATTACGTGCCTCCTTTTTATTCTTCGGCTTTGGTCTTATAACATCCGATGGAAAAACAAAATTACATGCCTGTCTTGAGGCCATCTTATAGTTACTTGTTTGCGCACCAGTGCCAACATCAAAGACTTCCGCCCAAGCCCCACCAAGTTCTCCCGCCCCCGATTTCTTCTTCTTTTCCTTTGAAATCTCTTCGTTACGTGCTGAAACATAGCCCTTTTGGCTAAAAATACTTGCAGGAACTCTAATAACAGTATCGGACTTAACACGAGGCATTAAATCAGCACGACTGCCCTTGTAATATGATATGAGTCCAGTTAGACGTTTTACTAGCACTAACTTATTATTAATTTTGTCGCCACTTATAAAATTCTTACGAAACTCTTCGCCAAAAGGTGGAAGAAGAGGAAGGGCCTTTGTTGTTATTTCCCCACTTAATGTAAATTTGGCGGCACCTATTGACTCTTTAAGACTAGCTATAATCTCATCTATAGAAGGTTTAGGGTCATCTGAAGGTATTTTTTCCACTCCAACTCCATCTGCATTTTTTCTTATTCCGTAGGGTAACAGCGTTAATGTAACCTTTGAGCCCCGCCCAGTAGAATCCGTTATTACACCCACAAAATCAATGTAAATATTTTTCATAAAAAGATCCTTTATTGCTTTTTGTCTAGCATCTCCAATTTCCTGTATAAGAAATTCAAGAGTTGGTATATAGCCGTGTAAAATATTCATTAAAATTCCAACCTCTTCTGGGAAATTAATAATTGGCGTACCACTTAGCCCAACAATTTTGGAATTCTTCGCACCAAGTAGAAGCCGATAGAATAAATAGCCACGCATATAATTCTTATCAGGCTTTGCACAAAGAGAGGGTTTCCATGGCTCCACAGTTACGGTCTCCTTTTCAATAATACGCTTGGCCCCAGCCAAAGGAAGAAGATAGGGGTCAATTGTACCCTGTATTAAGCGAACAACGTTGTGAATTTCATCAATAACTATAACTGCATCATCAAAATAATCGGCGCCGCCGTCTTTACACGCAATTTCCATTAATTTTTTCCCGGAAATTCCATTATAATTAATAAATCTTATGAGCCCAGTAGGGTTCTTTTTAGGATCCCATATAAGGATTGATATGATTTGATTACGAATCTCAGTTTGCTGGTCGGCACTAAGACTCTTGTAATTGGGTTCCTTTTGGCGAAAATCAGGAATCCAAACATATGTTGCAGTACGAAGATGGGATTCTGGTATTCCAAGAACAGAGGTTGCAAAGAGTCTGGCGTCGGCATCTGATACTGGCATTGAGGTCCAGAAATTATTTAAACGGTAATGGCGAAATCCACAAAGGCTTACCTCTTTTAGGAAATTCTTTCTTAGTGAAAAAGGTGTCATCACAATAATCTTCTTGTGCCCACGTGAGTAAAGAGCTTCCGCAGTGGCAATGGCAGTACAGGTCTTTCCTGAACCAAGGCCGTGATAGGTTAAGATACCTCTATAGGGGCTTTCATTACGCATATATTCACGAATAAAACGCTGATAGGGGTATTTCTCTTGATCTGGCGGTGCAGTTGTTGAAGGGTCGAGCATAAAAGAACTATAGGTTTGTTTAATAAAGTCTGAGAATCCACGGCTTGTTGTATGCACATAGGAACTTGGAGTAGGTTCATAGAACTTGTCCTCCCCATCTTCATTATAACCCTTTTTCTCATTTTCAATAAGTACTTTCATTTCATTTAAGTCATCGGATTCTATATCGCCTAATATGTCATCTGATGCTTCTGACTTTACAGGTTTTACAGGTTTTACAAGCTTTTCTAAAGGCTCTTCAGCCTCTTCCGCCTTTTCTAAAGCCTCTTCCGCCTTTTCTAAAGCCTCTTCCGCTTTCTTTAGTGCTCCCTTCGGTTTTTTAATCTTAAGGGGAGCATAAACCGGTTGCGCCGTTGTAGCAAACATAGTACCCATTTTTGACACAGGTGTTGTTGCCTCAATTTCCGATGATTTTGCTTGTTTTGCCAAATGTTCTGGAAGCTTTTCTATTTGTTTCCCTTTAGGCTTAAATCCAGGCATCTATAAAGATGGCTGAAAATTATTGAAGAATATTAGCCCAGCGTCTTCAGTAAATCTAAGGCTAAACGACTCGCCTCTTGCTCAGCCTCTTTCTTATTTTTTGCAGCCGAAGATGCAATTACGCCACCATGAATATCAAGAACTGCCATTGTAAATGTTCTATCATGACTTGGGCCGTCTTCCTTAATTACCTTATATTTAGGTGGTTGATGAAAACGCCCCTGAAATAGTCGAAGAAGTTGATCCTTATAATTCGTATTCTTGGTAATAAGTTCCATAAAGTAAATATGTCGTTCTAGCACATTAATAACAAAGGTCTGCACGGCGGCAAATCCATTTCCTCCTTTACCAAATGAATAATACATCGCCCCAATCCACGATTCAAACATGCTTCCGAGAAGCCGAAGATTATTGCGCCCATCACACACATCTTCTACGTGCCGACTAATCATTAGCCATGGTGTAAATCCGATCTTTTTAGCAAGTTCTCCTAGGCGATCATTATTTACAATTTCTGTACGAAGATTTGTCATAAACCCTTCACCATGCCCTGAAAACCGCTCCTTCAAATATGTCCCCACAACTGCACTAAGAAGTCCATCTCCAGCATATTCCATTTCTTCATTATCCCCTTTTTGCAACGGAAGACAATTTGCTGGACGCTCAGCAAGAACCATTGGTTCATCCTGTTTTGCCCATATCTCCGATTTATCCATATAGCTTGTATGGACACACGCCTGCTTTAAAAGTGAGATATCTATACCTGTTTGGGTTACGCCGTACTCCTTTAAAATACGGTATACTTCTTTGTCTGAAATGACAACATTCTTAGGATTCCACGGATTACAAATTTTTGGGGCTACCGACATTTCTATATTATTATAGCGTTTAATCTTTAACCCGCAAGGAATCTACAATATCTAGTAGAGAGGATGTCAAGTCCTAAATCAATTTTAAAAAGTGGAACAGTTGGTTCTGCAGTTGCAAATAGGCGTTTACAATGGCGTAATAGAAATCCTGCAAAACCGAACCAACCTCTTACCGATGAAATGCCTATGACCCCTAGAAACCCATCTCAATCTTTAAACCCAGAAAAGTTGCCTCCCGTTACAACACATGGATGGCTTCAAAAACGTCCACAGCCTCTAAAAAGTGTATCATCACGTATTCCAGATCCTAAAATAAAGGCTATTTTAGAGCGGGCACGAGCCTCAAAAAGGAAAAAACTCATAGATAATCCAGGTTCAAAACCATATCTTGATGAACTTGTTATTATTGGTGATAATGTGCGATTAAATGAAATTGGTGTTAGTGAAAGTGATTTAAGAAATCCTGAAGCTGGGGCAGAGACAATATTTTTCAGCCCATCATATTTCCCATATGAAAAAAATTTAAACAAGATTGTTTTGGCAAAAACTGTTTTTTCAAAGGTCTTTGCACCTGGTTCAAAATTTAGTGTACAGAATCCACTCCCTCCTTGTGCAACTTCTGAATTTAATTTATTAAAAGAGGGCTTAACAAATCGTCTTTACAGCTTGCGTATGACACTACCTGAAAAGGTGGATGGTGTAGTACCTATGACAGTAAGAAATTTATATCATACTGCTGAAGAAATTAATGCTGTACTTCAAGCAATTGAAGATCAGAAAATAAACTGCACGGATTATCAAGTAAATTTAGAATCAGGAGTTGCAGATTTAATCACTGCATATGAGAACCCGATTTTACGTGCCGATACAGAGCGTATGCAAAATTTACTGCGCCAATTTTCATTCTTCATTCTACAGTCTATGAATCCAATTGCAGGTTATGAAGATAAAGAAGGGAATGTTAAACCGAGTTTTTTAATTAGCGCATTAGAGCAAGAGCAAATATCAAAAGAAGAAATGGATCAGTATCTTGCAGAGTATGCTACACAGCATGAAATTCCTGATACAATTTCACACGCTCTACAATCAACCGATTCTCAGGATAATATTTATTCACTTATGCTTGAAAGTGAATTGCAGAATTTAATTCAATATGTAAGAGATAGTGTTACAAGAAATTTAAGTGATATAGCACTAAAGGCAGAACTTATTAGTATGACAAATAAATTACAAAATATACCAGCACGCGAGCAAATTATGGCGATTTTAAATTGGCTTTTACAAAAATATTTATCGAATAAAAAGCTTATAGCTGATAATATTGATGCTATTACTAAGCATCAGACAACAGCTGGCATATTAACAGGGAGTCTAAGAGAAAAGGATGCTGAAATTTTTAAATTAGATTCAGAATTGCAGGCTAAAACTAGAAAACTAGAATATGCCTTAGGAACAATTGGCGAGTTAAAATCTATTGAAAAGCCTATAGAACCTATTACAAATAATAATATTTTAGATGATTTACGAGCACAAGTTGCAAAAGCACATGGAGAAAGAGATACTATTGCACAAGAACTACAGGGAGAAAACCAAAATTTAAGGGCTAAAATAATAGATTTAGAAAAGGCACAGGTAACATCAAATGCTTTAGGAAATGGTATAAATGCTGCTGGAAACCCTAGACAAATACCTTTTATAACAAAAGTAGAAAGTATAGTAAATGCAGTTCAAAAGGGTAATAAAGACTATAAACTTGAAGTAAGATCCCCCTTTCAAGAATTATACATTAAACTAAATCAACATAAAGGAACTCTTTCAGATATTTGTGAATTTACTTATGTTGCGTCATTTTTTATCAAAAAAATATTTAGCCGAGACCCAAACTTATATGATTCATTAAATACAGTTATTGATACATATCTAAAACAAAACCCAGATGTTTTAGATAGTACTATAAATGCTATGTTTAACCTTTTAGAGGCATCTGAAAATCAGACAATTACTGGTGTAGGCTATTATGTAATTCCAAATGCTGAAAATATGAAGCAATTACAGGTTCTAGAGACTATTAATTTAGAGTCCGATATTATTAATGCATGTAATAATGCCTTTAATGCATCATTTCGTATTTATAATAAAAATAATACTAAATTTATTGTTCCAAATGGCTTCATAATTGGTCCTGTAAGAACAGGATCAATCGATAAATATGAATTAAATGGAGATAATTTTGTTAAAAAGGGGGCTGTAGAAAATAAATTTTCAAAGGGATTTTCATATCAAACATTTTTAATTCTTTATACATTATTTATTAAATCATCGTTATTATTAAATGGAAAGAATGATCCGGCATGTCCGAAATCTTCAATTCTGACAAATTCTAAGTATTTTTCTAATAGAGACATACAAAAAAGAGTAAGAGTACAACCAGTTGTAGCTCCAGCTCCACAAAATCCAGTTATAATATAGAGATGGCAAACTACGCCCTAAAAGCAAAGTATTCCTTTTACTCCACGCTTATATTTTTCTTAGTTGCAAACCCAGAAACATTTAAGATGACACAAAATGTGTTTGGGTTTATTGTGCGAATTGCTGATAACGGTGGTTGCCCGACAGCAATAGGATTTTTCTTACATACAGTCGTATTTTTCTTTGTTATCTGGGCAGCCATGTTATTCCCACAGGATACTCCATCTAGCAATAAATAATTTGTTCAATCTGAGACCACTGGAACCCCTTAAGCACAAGGTGTGCAGCCTGCATACGTTGATAATAAGTCCAGGAAATATCAATATAGTCTGGTAAATTTACTTTGCGCCATTCCCCATTATAGAACACGAGCATCTATAGCTATTTATATCTATATGTTTAGATAGAAATGTTAAAACAATTACGAATTATTATAGTATCTTTTTTACAAACTCTTGTGCCTCCACCGTCACTACCTAATATGCGATACTATAACTTTCCGGACCATGATAGAAAGCCTCTTATAGAAAATTACAAATATGATCCACAGTATGTTAAGGCGGAAAAACACTACTATAAAAATAGTTCCCCTATTTTAGAATGAAACTAGGCTGGAAAAATATTGCTCTAGGAGTTGCAGTCTTACTTCTTGTAGGTGCCCTATTCTACATATCAACAAAGCGCCCTACTGAATCTTTCCAGAATCCTACTATGCCCACCTTCACTATGTACTATGCCGACTGGTGTGGCCACTGCAAGACTGCCAAGCCCGAATTTGAATCCCTTGTTGCCAAGAGTCCAATGGATATAAATGGTGTGAAGTGTAATGTGCGCATGGTATCTCCTGAGAAACAGCCCGAACTTGCCAAAGGAAAGAGCATTAAGGGATTCCCGACCTTTTTAATGGAAACGCCTGATGGAAAGAGTGTTGAATACAAGGGTCCCCGCTCAACTGATGGTTACCTCAAGTTTATTAATGAAACTCTTGGGGGCTCAGTAGGCGATGTTTCTGGAGACACAGAGGCCTCAACATAATCTACTTATAGGCTAGAGTTATGCCTACAAGAAAGGTAAAAAAGTCGGAACCGAAAATTAATCCAAATGTGGTTTTAGCATGTATTTCAAAAAACCATGAATTTCTTCCAAGTGTTCCAAACTATGGCGGTTACAGCATAGAAGAGGATATTTATAGGGTGCGTGTTGAAATTGCACATACGAAAACTAAAATGAAATTATATTCTGAATTGGCCAAAAAGTATAACATTCCAAATATATCCGAGGAACTACTCAAAGATATATTAAATGAGTCAAAGCAAAAAAAGTATAGAGAGCGGGACTCGCCTCCTTTCAGTTCAAATAAATTATGCAATGCTATAATACCAGGAAATGACAAAAAAATGTATAAAAGTGAGAAGAATAGTAATGGTGTCTGCGTTTGGGCACCGAATCTTTAAACCAATTAGAAAAGATTGAAGAAGAAATTAAACAACATAATGCGCAAGAATTATCACATATTATTACGCAGTATAGTTTACAAGCCAAGGATATAATAAAAATATCGCAATTTCTTGACAAATCTAAGGAGGGTTCTGGAACTGCGTATAATAAGAAACTCCATAAATTAATAAACTCTTTAAAAAACGTGCCGACCAGTTATTTTATATATGTGCCGCCGACAGTTAAACCCAACGTGTGGACACGAGGAGATCCTATTGAAAAAACACCGCCCGAACATATGATTCATGCATCGTATTATAGAGTATTTAAACCGTCATGTTTTAGAAGACGTGATATTTATATAGGGCGACCTCGCCCAGAAATCTTTCTTAAAGAGCACAGTATTATGAGTGATCTTGCACCAAACACTATAAGGCCTGTAACTTATCTTTATACAATGGTAAAACCCTTTGGTTCTCAAATACCCGACGAAGTGTTTACAAATGGAATGCGTTTTAAATTGCATGAATTCTGGGATCCACTATATGTATGTGAAAGACTTGATGGTCCAATGCCAATATTTCGCAATGGAATAAAAATTATGCCTATGAGAAATGAACTTTATATGGTGCTTTATAGAGATTATATTAAACAACGCCCTATAATAGATGCTATTTAATAATACACGAAAAAAGTCTCATCTTCACTACGGAACAGTTGCCAAGGCTAAACAGACCCTACGTTACCTTAAAAAAAGACCTCTTGGTGAACAGCGACGCTCTGCGCAATCAATGTACTACAGGGCAAAATATCATGCCCAGCAAACAAATGGAATGAGGGGTGCAATGGAGATTTATTCCAAATTTTTACATAAGTTCAAATAATCAAATTCATAAATATAAAATTGATTTAACTAATTAAACCCTATAACTTAATGGCATATTATCCAAAACTAGCAAGTATTATATCTGCTAGTAAACGACTAGCTAGCCTATGTGAAAAAACACCCCTTCAACTTAATAATGAACTGTGCCTACGTCATGATGCCAAGATCTTTCTTAAACGGGAAGATTTAGGACCAGTACGTTCTTATAAACTACGTGGTGCCTATAATAAGATGTGCCAACTTGAGAAAAACTCTGTTGTAACATGCTCAGCGGGTAATCATGCACAAGGTGTAGCCTTTAGTTGTAATAAACTAAATATAAAGGGTGAAATTTTCATGCCGAAAATTACAACAAAGCAAAAGATTGACAAGGTCAAACAGTTTGGTGGCTCACAGATTTCTATCTTTCTAGAAGGTCAGAATTTTGACGATTCATTTGCTATTGCTAAAAAGTATGCTTTAGAACAACATAAAGAATTTGTGCACCCCTTTGATGATGAAAATGTTATTGAAGGACAGGCTACTGTTGGCCTTGAACTATGTGAACAGATGCAAACTCCTATTGACTATATATTTCTACCTGTTGGTGGTGGAGGTCTAGCAGCAGGAGTATCCTCTTATATGCGTTATATGTGTCCTAAGACCAAGATTATAGGCGTTGAACCTCTTGGTGCCCCTTCAATGTATGAATCATTGAAAAGCGGAACTATTGTAAGATTGGACACGATTAACAACTTTGTTGACGGTGCCTCTGTAAAACAGGTAGGTGCATTAAATTTCCCAATTTGTAAACAAAATCTGGATGATATGATTCTTATAGATGAAGGACATGTTTGTTCAAAAATTCTTCAAATGTATAATGAATCTGGATTTATTATTGAGCCGGCAGGTGTATTAAGTCTTTGTGCTCTAGATATATTTGCCGATGAAATTAAGGGAAAAACTGCAGTATCTGTTATTTCGGGTGGAAATTCAGATGTGTTTAGAATGCCTGAAATTCTTGAGCGGTCCTTAGCCTATGAAGGACTAAAGCACTACTTTAAAATTCAATTTGCCCAGAAGGCGGGTTCACTTAAGAATTTCATTCTAAAGGTCTTAGGGTCAAATGATGATATTATTTACTTTCGCTATACACGTACTATTAATAGGGAAACCGGTCCTGCTATAATTGGTCTTCAAGTTCGATATAAGGATGATATTAAACGTGTTATACAGACTATGAATGAGTTAGGTATTGAGTTTAAACAGTTAGATGGGTTGGAAGATACCTAGTCTTAATAAGTATATGTGTCTTCCATATTTACTGGACTCCTTTTACTTCTTGGCATCCTTCCGCTTCTTCGCCTCCTTCATGGCATCACCTAGTGTCGCATTCTTGTCAGCAGCCTTTAGTTCCTTGTAGACCGCCGTTACAAGAAGATTCCACTCGGAGGGCGCACGCTTCGCCTTTTTCGTAGACTTCTTTGCAGACTTAGATTTACGGGAAGCCATTATAATTAAGGTAAAGAATATCTTCTTACAGGCTTGCGCTTGAATGAACTAAGAAAATTCTTCGCAGCAGTTAATCCAGAATTCATAATCATTTGCTTTTGCTCTTGAGACGCATTAAATGCAATAGTAAGACTCTCATCACATTTTATATCAATAATACGATGACCCCATTTTGCAAATAAATCTCTATCATGCGATTTATATGCGGAATGATAACAGTTAATGAAAAATTTTATAAAAGAATATTTTTCAATTTGTTCATTCACAATTTGAATATTAAAGCAGATTCCAAGGCTTTGTGCTTTTTCTTCATCGCTCAAAAAATAAAAGGGAAATTGGGAAATAAGTGCACCGTCAACAATTAAGTGTCCCGTTTCTGGATGTTTTAC
>Ga0114959_10003479_pt1 | contig 12358 bp, 10 predicted proteins | sample C_130625_EF_Meta_FD_87317 | JGI IMG/M metagenome (GOLD analysis project Ga0114959, IMG submission 87317) | Freshwater microbial communities from Lake Croche, Canada to study carbon cycling - C_130625_EF_MetaG | ecosystem: Environmental > Aquatic > Freshwater > Lake | place: Lake Croche, Canada...
CATTTACGTACGCTAGGCAAACAAGTGGTGTTAGTTAGTTCCGGTGCGATCGCCGAAGGAATGCAGCGATTAGGATTCGAAAAAAGGCCGAGTGGCGTACATGAGCTTCAGGCGTGTGCGGCGGTAGGCCAGATGGGCTTAGCCCAAATTTATGAATCCAGCTTTGGTCGTCATGGATTGCGTACAGCCCAAGTATTGCTGACGCATGCCGATCTGGCTGATCGCGAGCGCTATCTCAATGCTCGTTCTACGCTTTTTACCTTGCTTGATTTTGGTGTTGTGCCCGTTATTAACGAAAACGATACCGTGGTCACCGACGAAATCAAGTTTGGCGACAACGACACACTTGGCGCCTTGGTAGCTAATTTGATTGAAGCAGATGCGTTGATCATCTTGACCGACCAGCGCGGTTTATACACCGCCGATCCGCGAAAAAATTCTAGTGCACAGTTTATTCATGAAGCGAAAGCGGGAGATCCCGCTTTAGAAAGCATGGCCGGTGGTGCAGGCTCAGGTATTGGTAGTGGAGGCATGCTCACCAAGGTACTAGCCGCGCGCCGCGCCGCTAGTTCAGGCGCAAGCACCGTCATTGCATGGGGACGAGAAGAGCAAGTACTGGTGCGACTAGCCGATGGCGAGGCGATTGGCACTCAGCTGACTGCCGAGACAGCTCGTTTAACGGCGCGCAAACAGTGGATGGCAGATCACCTACAAACAGCGGGTAAAGTGGTGCTTGATGCAGGAGCCATACAAAAACTTACCGCAGAAGGTAAGTCACTCTTGCCGATTGGTGTGATTGATGTGAGTGGTGAATTTGGCCGCGGTGATGTGATTACCTGCGTTGATACATCCGGCGTCTCGATTGCGCGAGGTATCTCTAATTACGCCAGTGCTGAAGTTCGGCGCATTCTGCGCAAACCATCATCAGAGATCGAGGCCATCCTTGGCTACGTAGAAGAGGTTGAGCTTATTCACCGCGATAACTTGGTCTTGATTTGAGGCCAATCTACAGATCCAAGTTGTAAGCGCTACGTATTTTATCGAAGCGCTTTTTTCTTACGAAGCCTATCGACGATGACCTCGGCCTTGCCTGCCACCATACCCATTTCGCAAAAATAATCTTTCGCCAACGCGGCATGTTGACGATTAATGCCTCGGTCAATGATGGTGTCCCATACGTCTTTTCGTGCGACTGACCAGCTACCATTATTTTGGCCGATGGCATACAGCTTTTTCTCACCCGAGCTGCATCGTATGCCTTCGTAACTAATATTACTGGCACCGCTCTGGCTAGTGACAACGAGTACAAAGCGGACTATACCTTCCTCAGTGACGCTGACTGATTTTGCATCTATTGCAAAATCCAGCGTAGTGGTTGGGCTGACGTAAAAAGACAGTAGATTATTTTTTTGAGCTGGGGCAGGAAGAATTACGGGGCTTTCAGCTTTCAATGCGTCACTATCTGCGTCATCTGTGTTAGCTGAGAAGGCTAAGGGTGCGTAGAGTGCGAGCAATGCTGAGAGTACTAAGAAAAAATTCGAAACATGATTTTGCAATGGCATCATTCAGACTCTGGCTCGATCAGGCTTTGTGTTGACATATTCTCTGTATCTATTTTTTCCTGTGACGGATCGACTAGTCGTCGTGACCCAGATGGTTGAGGACGGTTGATGAAGCGCGAGAGTTCTTGCAATGCTTTCATGTACACATCTCGTTTGAATTCAATGACAGCATCCATAGGAACCCAATAATCATGCCATCGCCAAGCATCGAATTCAGGATGTTCGGAATGGCGCAGATTGACGTCACAGTCGCGGCCTATCATTCGCAATAAAAACCAAATTTGCTTTTGACCGCGGTAGTGCCCACGAACTTCGCGCTTGATAAAGTGATCGGGTACCTCATAGCGTAGCCAGTCGCGCGTTCGGCCGACGATTTTTACGTGCTCAGCAAGGAGCCCGACCTCTTCTTGTAATTCGCGGTACATGGCCTGCTCGGGTGTTTCACCGTGCTTGATACCGCCTTGCGGAAATTGCCACGAATGTTCACGCACCCGCTTGCCCCACCAGACTTCATTTTGGTGGTTTAGCAGGATGATGCCGACGTTCGGGCGAAAGCCTTCACGGTCCAGCATATCTCACCTCGAATTTTCTGCGGTCGGTGTCGGATCGCCCAATAAGCACCTACGGAAAGCGGCCTGGCCATGCTCTCCAGCGCGAGGGTAGTGCGATTCGCCGACGCGACGACCAGCGAATACTTTAAAATTGAGTTGATTATAACCCCCTCTTTTTAAAAGATTTCATCTTCATGCGTGCCTCCCGGTTTTTTATTTCCACCCTAAAAGAAGCTCCATCCGACGCAGAGATCGTTAGTCACAAGCTGATGATTCGCGCTGGAATGATCAAGCGCCTCGGTTCAGGTATCTACAACTATATGCCCATGGGTTTAAGGGTGATTCGAAAAGTAGAAAATATCGTTCGCGAAGAAATGAATCGTGCCGGCGCTGTCGAATTGCTAATGCCCTTGGTTCAGCCGGCCGAATTGTGGCAGGAGACGGGGCGTTGGGACAAGATGGGCCCAGAACTATTACGCGTGAAAGATAGGCATGGGCGTGACTTTGCAATACAGCCCACCTCCGAAGAGGTGGTGACCGACATTGCGCGCAGCGAAATCAAGTCGTATCGCCAGTTGCCGGTGAATTTTTATCACATACAAACTAAATTTCGGGATGAACGACGTCCTCGATTTGGGTTGATGCGTGGACGTGAATTCACCATGAAAGACGCCTATTCATTCGATCGCGATGTTGAGGGCCTCAAAAAATCCTACCAGGCTATGGTGGATGCTTACACGCTTATTTTTAATCGCTTTGGTTTGAATTTCCGTGCGGTGGCTGCAGATAATGGTGCCATTGGTGGTTCAGGTTCGCAGGAATTTCATGTGATCGCAGACACCGGTGAAGATGCTTTGGTGTACTGTCCACAATCAGATTACGCGGCCAATATAGAAGCTGCTGAAGCAGTCGCACCCTCCAAGCCAAGAAATCCTCCGACACAAGCGCTGACAAAAACCGCGACGCCCAACAAAACACGTTGTGACGAAGTCGCTGAATTTTTGGGAATTTCGTTAACCAATACCGTTAAATCGATTGTTCTATCCGTCGAAAAAGATGAGGGTGCGCGCGAGATCTGGTTGCTATTAGTTCGCGGCGATCATGAACTGAATGAAGTCAAGGCAGGTAAGTTGCCGGGTATTGGGCCGTTTCGTTTTGCTAGCGATACAGAAATTCTTGAGCATTTCGGCAGTAAGCCAGGTTATCTGGGTCCTATCAACACACCCAAGTCAGTAAAAATTGTGGCCGATCGTACCGTTGCGCAGATGAGTGATTTTATCTGTGGCGCCAATGCAGAAAATTTTCACTATACCGGCGTCAATTGGGGTCGTGACTTGCCTGAGCCAGTTGTCGCAGATATTCGGAATGTGATTGCGGGTGATGCATCGCCAGACGGCAAAGGTGTATTAGAAGTGCAGCGCGGTATCGAGGTAGGTCATGTGTTTCAGTTAGGCACGCGCTACTCCGAGGATATGAAGGCTAGCTACTTAGATGAACAGGGCAAGCCGCAGCTAATGCAGATGGGTTGCTATGGCATTGGCATCACGCGTATTTTAGGTGCTGCGATCGAGCAAAATTTCGATGCTAAGGGCATCATTTGGCCGCTCGCCATTGCTCCCTTCGAAGTGGTGCTGTGTCCGCTTGGCTATGATCGCAGTGATGCAGTACGCGAGGCCACAGAAAATCTATATGCATTGCTGGTTGAGGCGGGTATTGACGTGATTTTGGATGACAGAGGAGAGCGTCCAGGCGCGATGTTTGCTGATTGGGAGTTAATCGGCGTGCCGCATAGAGTTGTCATCGGTGAACGTAGTTTAAAAGATGACATGCTGGAGTATCAGGGTCGTCGTGATGAGGCGGCAACTCCGATAGCTCGAGCCGACATACTATCGTTCCTTCGGTCACGGATGATTTAAGTATGCCGCTTGCCATCATGATGCGACTGCCGCCGCTATTCGTGAGTATGTTTTTTTTATGGTTGTTACGCTGTTAGCTGCGATATCGAATGCGTGCGCAGGTAATCAGCGTGAAGAAGTGTTGGCTGATGCAATAAAACTTGCCTTAACCAGATCAATCACCGACCCACGTCCGCCGCATTTAAATTTTGCTAATGAAACAGAGCGTATCGATTGGCAGCGTTGGTCTGAGTCAGTGTCCAAACGTTTGCACAGTCGCATGCCGGACGCGATGGTTCGTAGAGAATTTTTGCAAACACTTTGGTATGAGGCTCGCCGTGCTGGTTTAGAGCCAGCGCTTATACTCGGGCTAATCCAAGTGGAATCGGGATTTCGCAAGTATGCAATCTCTAGTGTGGGCGCACGAGGTTATATGCAGGTCATGCCCTTTTGGACTCGAGTGATTGGAGATGGTCAGCCATCTAGGCTGTTTCATATGCAAGCAAATTTGCGTTATGGGTGCAGCATTTTGCGCATGTATATTGATATGGAGCGCGGCGACTTATTTTTAGCATTGGGTCGCTACAATGGTAGTCGAGGTCGTCAAGAGTACCCAAATGCTGTCAGAGCTGCTTGGAAGCGTTGGGAATATACTTAGTTAGGAATAAGCGAGAACTTTATGAAAAAATTCTTATGTGCTTTAGTCATACTATTTTCCATGACTAATGTGATGGCTAATCTGAAAGAGAGCAAAGGTTACGCCAACAGTAACGATCCAGATTTCATGGCAGGAAAAAATGCGATAGAACGTAAGGACTGGAAATCTGCCATAGAGTCCCTTTCTAAATCGGCCAAACAAACCCCAGATAATGCAGATACCCACACGTATCTTGGTTATTCTTATCGTCATCTCGGCGATCTAGATAATTCATTCGCTCATTACAACGAGGCGCTTAGACTAGACCCTAACCACAAGGGTGCGCATGAATATATAGGTCAGGCGTATTTGAAAGCGGGTCAACCAGACAAGGCAGCCGAGCACTTGGCTAAACTAGAAAAAATTTGTGGCAAAGGCTGCGAGGAATATCAGGACTTGTCCCGAGCAATTGCTGCCTTCAATAAGACTAAATAGATAAGACCGCATAAACAAAAACGCCCGCATCTATGCGGGCGTTTTTGTTCGTCACCTGACTATTATTTCAAGTGTGCAGAGATGAGTTTGGTCATCTCAAACATAGAAACGGTCTTCTTGCCACCAAATACAGCTTTCAACTTGTCATCCGCATTGATGTTGCGGCGGTTGACACTATCTTGCAACTTATGCTTTTTGATGTAATCCCAGATTTTCTTGGTCACATCTGTGCGTGGCAAAGGATTTGCACCCACTACTGCTGCTAGAACAGCTGACGGGGTCAAAGGTTTCATGAATGCTGCATTAGGCTTACGAGTAGTCTTTTTGGCGGCCGCTTTTTTTGCAGGCGCTTTTTTAGCTACGACTTTTTTAGCGACGGCTTTTTTGGCTGGAGCCTTCTTCGCTACGACTTTTTTTGCTGCTACCTTCTTGGCTGCTGGCTTTTTGGCCGGCGCCTTCTTGGCTGCCTTTTTAGCTGCGGGTTTCTTTGCAGCGGATTTTTTGGCGGCCGCTTTTTTGGCTGTAGCCATGTGTGAACCTCCTATGCTGTGTTGACTAACTGTTGCGCAAGTTTACGCACCGCCAATAGTCTTAGGGTTTTGACTGTGACGCAAGTGTTTTTTATCAGTTTTTTTCGTTTTTCCCCTATGAGAGTGAGATACATCTCATAATTTTCGCACTAGGGAATTAGGTTAGCGTACTTTCAGAGCGTCAAACGATAGTTAGAGGTGCGTCATAAGACGAGGAGAAAAACCTTGAAAACAGTGACTAAGATTACTTTTCGAGAGCGGATCGCATGGGTTTAACAACCAACTACCGCGATGAACTGGGCGCGTTAACGCATACCCGGCATCATCCCTTTCATACTGCGCATCATTTTCATCATGCCGGCCCCTTTAAATTTTTTCATCATGGATTGCATCTGATCAAACTGCGAGAGCATGCGGTTGACCTCTTGTACCTGCACCCCGGCGCCGGCTGCGATGCGCCTTTTGCGGGAGGCTTTAATAAGGTCTGGTTTGGCACGCTCCTGTTGAGTCATAGAGTTGATAATGCCCTCCATGCGGCGTATCTGTTTTTCCGCCTGGTCGACATTTTTACCTGCGGCGGCTTGCTGAAGCTGGGCAGGTAGTTTGTCCATTAGCCCAGATAACCCACCCATTTTTTTCATTTGCGATAGTTGTGCCTTAAAATCATTAAGGTCAAATTTACCGCCACTCTTAATTTTATTGGCTAGATCTTCTGCCGCGGCGACATCAATACCCTTGCGAGCTTCTTCGACCAAAGCGAGGATATCGCCCATGCCCAAGATACGATTGGCCATACGCTCTGGATCGAAAGCCTCCAGACCATCAAGTTTTTCCGCGACCCCGGCAAATTTGATAGGCTTGCCAGTTATGTGGCGCACTGAGAGCGCCGCTCCACCACGCGAATCACCATCCAGTTTAGTAAGAACGATGCCAGTCAGTGGCAGGGCGTCATTGAATGCTTTGGCCGTATTAACGGCATCCTGACCCAGCATGGCGTCAACCACGAACAGCGTTTCAATGGGATTGAGTGCGGCATGCAGCGCGCTGATTTCCTTCATCATCGCTTCGTCGATACCGAGCCGGCCTGCGGTATCGATAATCAACACTTCGTGATGATGCTTCTTTGCGTGATCAAGAGCAGCGAGCGCTATGGCAACCGGTTTCTCAGACGCCTCTGAGGGAAAAAAATCAGCGCCCACTTGGGCCGTGACCGCCTGTAGCTGACCAATCGCAGCAGGTCGGTAAACGTCAGTTGATACAGTAAGAACTTTTTTCTTTTTCTGCTCTTTTAAGTATTTCGCTAATTTACCGACCGTCGTTGTTTTACCTGCGCCTTGTAAGCCCGCCATAAGAATGATTGCAGGCGGCTGTGTTGCAAATGACAGTTGCCTAGCTTCGATGCCAATATCTGAACCCATCAGCTTGGCCAGTTCGTCATGCACCACGCCAACCAATGCTTGACCTGGAGTTAAGGAGCCGATGACTTCCTCGCCTAGCGCCTTTTCTTTAACGCGCCCAATGAACTCTCGCACCGCGGGTAAGGCGACATCGGCTTCAAGCAGTGCAACACGCACCTCGCGCAGCATTTCGGCGGTATTCGACTCAGTCAGTCTGGCCTCTCCGCGCATGGTCTTGACGACCTTAGAGAGGCGTTGAGTCAGGTTATTTAGCATGAGTGGGAATCCGTGGTGATTAAGGCGATGGGGTGCTGCGCTTACGTGCGGCAAAGAATTTAATGCTGGTTAGCTGTACGACTAATTAACACTTAAGATTTTATCGCAGACTCGTCGTAAGCCTTCATTTAGGGCTCAATCACATGGTGTAAACTAGATCAATGCAACTTCCTCTCATTCATGCAGCTGGACTGCTATATGTCATCTGCGCGCTTCTGCCAGAACAAAAGCGCAGTCTGATCGCCGCAGGAACCCTGCTCGCTTGGCTGCTGCACGGTATTGCACTGGGGAGCATGGTGCTTACTCCCGATTTTTTGCGGCTGGGTTTTGCCATCATGTTGTCAGCAGCGCTGTGGCTCACAGTGGCGGCCTATTGGATTGAAAACCTTAATTTATCCGTTGATGGTTTGCGTCGTTTGGTGTTGCCCATTGCAGCCATTGCCATCGCGCTCCCTTTAATCTTCCCGGGTTCTGAAATTCCCCTCGCCGGAAAATCGCCCTTATTTTCGTGGCACATTGCGCTATCTACATTGGCCTATGGATCGCTGACGATCGCCGCGTTTCATGCGGTGTTGATGGTGATGCAGGAGTCTAGGCTGCATGCGCTGCCAGCTGCGGGTGGTCGTGCTGGCTGGTTATCGCTGGCGATTGATAATTTGCCTGCCTTGCTCACGATGGAGCGGCTGTTATTTAGATTGATAGGATTGGGCTTTGTGCTGCTGACATTAACGGTGATTTCGGGAGTGTTTTTTTCGGAGCAATTGTTTGGTATCCCCTTCCGCTGGGAACACAAAACAATTTTTACCTTGTTATCTTGGTTCTTGTTTGGCATTTTGTTGGCCGGACGTCATTGGCGTGGTTGGCGCGGAAAGACGGCGCTGACATTTACTTTGATTGGCTTTGCTACGTTGCTGCTGGCGTACGTGGGTAGTCGATTTGTGCTCGAAGTAGTACTTCATCGAGGCATGGCTTGAAGTATCTTTTGTGGGCGGTTGTTATTTATCTGGTGTGGCGTTGGTTTAATGCATCCCAACGCAACAAGGCTGAGGGATCTGCTTCACCAAGTTCTATGTCTCAAACTAAGCATCCCGATACAGAAGCAATGGTGAAATGTGCGCAATGTGGAGTGTATCTTCCGATTTCCGAAGCATTGCCTGGTTCGGGCAATCAGTTCTTTTGCAGTGACTCCCACCGCGGCTCGCGTAATACCGAATAGTTTTTATTAGGCACCTGAGATTCTCAACAGCGTTGCTTTTTTTCAGCAAGACCCCATAGAATTTTTGCAGATTGCGCTTGATGCAGTAAGCTTCGCGGTCACTTTTTCAGTCTGCTGATGAATTCTTCCGTTGCGCACATCATGACCACCGAGGTCGCCGATGTTATCCCTAAAGATTTTTCTTTGCTTGGGCAGTCTGCTGCCATACAGGCCGTACGGGCGCAGATTGCTAGACTGGCTGAAAGTTCTGTTCCGGTGGTTATCTATGGTGAATCAGGAGCCGGCAAGGAACTAGCGGCACGCGATATCCATGCCTTGAGTGCTCGTGCTAACTCACCTTTTGTTCCGGTTAATTGTGGAGCGATTCCAGAGAATTTGATGGAGTCAGAGTTTTTTGGTGTGCGTCGAGGGGCGTTTACTGGCGCCGTCGAGGATAGATCAGGTTTTTTTCATGCGGCTAATGGTGGGACTTTATTTCTCGACGAAGTGGCAGAATTGCCGATAGCGATGCAAGTCAAATTATTGCGCGTTATCCAAGAGGGTAAGGTACGAAAGCTAGGTGGTACACGCGAAGATGTTATTGACGTCAGAATTTTGTGTGCCACGCACCGTAATCTCGCGCAAGAAGTTCAGTTGAATCACTTCCGTCAGGATTTGTATTACCGAATCAATGTGATCGAGCTTCATTTGCCGCCGCTTAGAGATCGTCGCGAAGATATTCCATTGTTATGCGAAGCGTTACTACTAAAGCAGGAATCATTGCCGAGGTGCGCGACCATTTCGGCCGCCGCGCTGGCTATTTTGATCGCGCATGATTACCCGGGTAATGTGCGTGAACTGCAAAACATCCTTGAGCGAGCGAGTGCGTTTGCTTCTGAGGGCGTAATTAATGTCGATGATTTAATTTTTGGCCCGGGTACTTGGCTAGGTTTATCAAGCGCTACAGTAGACACAGTTTCTGCAACCGCACCCTCTTCTACGAAAAATAAAGTCGAAAGTTTGCCCGATAAAGTTAAGGCCTTCGAGCGAGAGCTTATCGTACAGGCCTTGCGTAAGAATCGTTTTCGGCAGACTCGCACGGCAAGTATTCTTGGGATAAGCTTGCGGCAACTTCGTTATCGTATGCAGCGTTTGAATATTCATGACCTCGATTGATTCATCTTTGTCGATTAATGATGACGGTTGGTGTTCGTCATTCCCCAGAGCATCGTGCCCTAATTTCGACGCCAGACCCGCAGACACCCCGATCAGCCTGCTGGTGATTCACAACATCAGCTTACCCCCAGGAGAATTTGGCGGGAGTTGGATAGAAGATTTGTTTAGCAATACCCTCGATTGTGATGCTCATCCGTATTTTGATCAGTTGCGCGGAGTGAAGGTGTCAGCGCATTTCTTGGTGCGGCGGGATGGTGCTGTTTTGCAGTTTGTTTCGGTAAATGATAGAGCTTGGCATGCGGGCGTTTCAGAATTCAGAGGGCTTCAACGCTGCAATGATTTTTCTGTTGGTATCGAGCTAGAAGGTTCAGATTTTGAAAACTTTTGTGACGTGCAATACCAAAGCCTTGCTATTTTGGCAAATGCATTGGCAGCGAAATACCCAATTACCGATGTCGTTGGCCATCAGCATATTGCACCCGATCGTAAAACCGACCCTGGACCATGCTTTGATTGGCAACGTTTTCAGCGTGAGTTTTACAAGAAAACCCTAGGGCAATTTGGCGCAGCCCCAAGTCAGTGCGTGCTGAGCTTTCCAGATTGAAAAAAGCGGTTGCAAGTTGCTCGGCCGAGCACTAGAATTAGTGTCCATCTCCGCGAATTCCACTATATCTAGTAGCAAACAAGTGCAACCCAATTAATTTATATGTTGGTCGAGCGGGATTTTGGCTGGCGTTTGTAAGGATTTGGTATGACCTGACTAATGCAGCTCAGGAGCCATCCTAGTTAGAAAGAGCAAGCTTTGCTTTCAGTCGTTCTGTGTATCGCGCCCACTGGGCAAAACAAAATAAGAGATGTTGGGCATTTGCCCGGCGTTCCGAAGAAACAAGGCAGCAATGCCAATTGCATCACTATTGGGAGACGAAGTGCAAACCAGTCAAGAAATTACAGTCAAATCCGGTGGCGAGTTCGCGGCGGTACCTAAGGCCTCAGCCCTTGCGCCTTCTACCGCAAGTTCAGTCGCTCCTATAGCCGATTACAAAATCATTCGACGTAATGGAGCGGTGGTGGGCTTTGAGCCTTCCAAGATTTCGATTGCTATGACCAAGGCTTTTCTTGCTGTAAACGGCGGGCAGGGCGCGGCTTCTGCGCGAGTGCGTGAATTAGTCGAGCAGTTAACCGCGGGTGTGGTGTCGGTACTGATGCGCCGTCAACCTTCTGGTGGCACGTTTCACATCGAAGATGTTCAGGATCAGGTTGAGCTTGCGCTAATGCGCTCTGGTGAGCACGACGTAGCTCGTGCCTATGTTTTATATCGCGCTAAAAGGCAGGAAGAGCGTGCTCAGCAACAAGCGGCTAAACCTTCCGTGGCGCGTGACCAGACGCTGCATATTTTGGTGGATGGTCAGCGTCAGCCTTTGGACATGGACCGTCTGATGGCGATGATCACATCGGCCTGCATCGGTTTAGACAAACATGTTGATGCCGATGCCATAGTTAGCGAGACGGTGCGTAATCTCTATGATGGTGTGCCGGTTGAAGAGTTGTACAAGTCAGCGATTCTTGCTGCGCGCGCGCTCATGGAAAAAGATCCTGCGTACAGTCAGGTCACCGCACGTTTACTTATGCACACTATCCGTAAAGAAGTGTTTGGTGCAGAAGTGGCTCAAGCGGATGCCAAGCAACATTACATTGACTACTTCCCTAAATTCATCAAGAAGGGCATTGATGCCGACTTGTTGGATTCTAAGCTCGCACAGTTTGATTTAAAGAAGCTCGCTAAGTCATTAGTCGCAGAGCGCGATCTACAGTTCGGCTATCTTGGTCTGCAAACTTTGTATGACCGTTATTTCTTGCATATTGAAGGAACGCGTATTGAAATGCCTCAGGCATTTTATATGCGCGTTGCTATGGGTCTGGCACTCAACGAGATCGACCGCGAAGCAAGAGCAATCGAGTTCTATAACTTGCTCTCGACCTTTGATTTCATGAGTTCGACACCGACTCTTTTTAATTCTGGTACTCAGCGTTCCCAGCTATCGTCTTGCTATCTGACTACCGTTTCAGATGATCTGGATGGCATCTACGAAGCTATCAAAGAAAACGCGCTGCTAGCGAAATATGCGGGTGGTTTGGGCAATGACTGGACGCCAGTACGCGCACTCGGTGCTCACATTAAAGGTACTAATGGTAAATCGCAGGGCGTTGTTCCATTTTTGAAGGTGGTAAACGATACCGCTGTAGCGGTTAACCAAGGTGGAAAACGTAAAGGTGCGGTGTGTGCGTATCTGGAAACCTGGCACCTAGATGTGGAAGAGTTCCTCGAGCTGCGCAAAAACACCGGTGATGACCGTCGTCGTACGCACGACATGAACACAGCGAACTGGATTCCTGATTTGTTCATGAAGCGCGTGATGGAGAAGGGTGAGTGGACCTTATTTTCACCTTCAGACGTCGAAGATCTGCATGACAAGTTTGGTAAGCAATTCGAAACAGCCTATCTTTCCTATGAGGCGAAAGCGGCGAGTGGTGAGCTCAAACTATTCAAGAAAGTGCAGGCGCTAGATCTGTGGCGCAAGATGCTTTCTATGTTGTTTGAGACTGGCCACCCATGGATCACGTTTAAAGACCCATGCAATATTCG
>Ga0114959_10003480_pt1 | contig 12356 bp, 8 predicted proteins | sample C_130625_EF_Meta_FD_87317 | JGI IMG/M metagenome (GOLD analysis project Ga0114959, IMG submission 87317) | Freshwater microbial communities from Lake Croche, Canada to study carbon cycling - C_130625_EF_MetaG | ecosystem: Environmental > Aquatic > Freshwater > Lake | place: Lake Croche, Canada...
CCCGAATGGTAGAACTCTTTTCTGTCAAACAACGAATTTTTCATACAATGGCTTTGGTTTACTGTTGCCGGAAGGTTACACCATGACGGCTGGTAAAGTCATTTCCGTCGGAATTTTTAGAGGAAAAGAGGAGATTGTTATCTCAGCGCACGTCAGAAAAGGTGGCAATTTGTTAGGCCTAGAAATTGAGAAACTTTCCCCCGAAGAATTTAAAAACTTAATCAAAGTGACATTCTCAAGAGCTGATAATTGGGCCAAAGAATGGGGTAATAACAGAAAAGTATCACCATTAAATTCTTTTAAAGAATTAATTTCTCATGGCGTTATTAATCCTAAAAAAGTCAATCGCGTCAGGAAGCTACGGAAGATTTAAATGCTATTTAAAATGTTCAATATAAAAATCAGCCGAGTAAAAAAATATACTAAAAATATTTTTATAGCTTTTTTGATGTTAAGTTGCTGTTCATCATTACTCGTTGGACCTGTTGCTGTTTACGCAAAATTAAACAACAATCCACCAACCGTTGGTGAGGACTCCAAGACTCCTACAACTCCATTAGTTCAGGATAAGCTCATTGCAAAATCCTATTCTTTTGCATTAGATTCTTTGGGTGTTTTAAATCCCATCCGTTTGCAGGGTGTAGATGCCCGCCAAGGGGTTAACTTCAATCTTCGCTCCGATGAAGTTGTGATGAAAGCTAGCCTGCATCTCTCATTTGCCTATTCCAAGGATTTATTAAGTGATCTTTCCCAAATCAATCTCTTTTTAAATGGTGAATCACTTGAAAGTATCAATATTGAAGATGGGGTTGGTGGTCAGAAAGTCGATAAAGTGATTGAGATTCCAAGCCAATTAGTTTTAGACAACAATACATTAACCTTTCAGTTAATTGGTCACTACTCCAAAACGTGTGAAGACCCAAGGGATAGCAGATTGTGGGCAGAAATTAGTAACCTAAGCAAGATCGTTGTCTCGACTAGTCAGTTTGTTTTGCAAAATGATTTACAGTTTTTCCCTTTACCATTTATCGATAAATTAGACTCTAAGAGGGATGTACTGAAATTTGTTTTTTCTGACATAAAAGACAATAAAACAATGGAAGCTGCCGGAATCTTGGCATCTTATTTTGGTTCAATTTCGAGTCAAGCGGGTGTGGAGTTTGAAGTAAGCCAAAATAGTATTCCCAAGAAGGGCAACGCTATTGTTTTTATGGGAAAGGAATCTGCCATTCCTGAACTTTTAGAGAATTCATCTACTCTTGATTCTAAAATTTCAATGGTGGCAAACCCAAATGATTCTTCTGGGAAGTTGTTAATTATTTCTGGAAGTAGTGGGGCTGATCATAAGACTGCTGTGTTGAATTTGTTAGCTAATATTGGGGTTTTAAACGGTGATTCTGTCGAGTTCAAAGGGGCGCCAACTTTTCCCAAAAGAAAGCCTTATGATGCTCCAGCTTGGCTTTCAAGTACCGGAAGCGTAAAGTTTAGTAATTTGTTTAGTAATTTGGATAGTTTGAATGTGGTTGGGTACGGGGAATCTTCTGTCCCATTAAATATTAATTTGCCACCCGATTTATTTTATATGCCTGGAAAATCTGGCGTTAAACTTAATTTGAACTATACCTATGATGTACCTAATTATGCCAAAGGTGAAAGTGCAAAATTAGTCATTAACGATGGCAATCAGTTCATTCGTGGCGTTGCCCTAGAGGGTGGTAAAGGAGTTTACTTTGAAACTTATGTAAAGCCATTACTTAGTAAGCTTGGCTTTTATAAAAACAATGCAAATGATAGTTCTGAAGTTAAAACAGTTAATGCAAGTTCTAGTTTTGATTTACCGATCTCCACTACAAATTCACAGTTAAAAATAAGAACAAATTTTCTTTACAATTATTCGAATAAGCAAGATTGCGAAGATAATATGTTGGTTGCTCCAACGAAGCAATCTATCGATCCTAATTCGACGATAGACACATCTCATATTTCACATTTTGTGAAGATGCCTAACTTGTCCTACTTCCAATTGCATGGCTTTCCTTATAGTCGTATGGCCGATTTGTCAGAAACAGCATTTGTGCTCACTGAAAAGAATCGCAGTTCAGAGTTACTGGGCACGTATTTAACTGTACTTGGTAGAATTGGAAACATTACGCGTTTTCCGGGCCTGTCACTTTCAGTGATTGAAGAGCAGAGCAGTCAATCGCTTAAAGGTAAAGATTTAATTTTTATTCAAAATGATTTAGTCGACTCAGATTTGGTCAAGTCATGGAATCTAGACATTTCGATGAAGGTTGGTTTTTTTCAAAAAATTAAAAATTCAATTCAAAATTTCTCCTTATCTGCACTTTTTGCTAAAAGTAAAGAAGGTCCTGTAGATAAAAATGCATCGACAGAGAAAACTGTAGGGCAAATTATTCAGGTAAATTCACCCATTTCTTCCGACCGAACAGTTGTTTTGATTTCCAGTATCTCGCCAGCGGGATTTAAGTCAATTAATCATACCCTGATGGGTACTGATGACTTATCGGGTAAATTTTTTGGCGGTAAAGTTCTGATCACTGAAACTGAAAAAATATCCCTCGAAAGTCAAGATAGTTATTATTTAGGAAAACTTTCTTTACCTGAATTTTTTCAGTGGAGTTTGCAGCAGCATCCTATACTGTTTGTTCTATCTAGCTTACTGTCGATATTATTTGTGACAGCATTCGTCCATGGAAGATTAAAGAAAAAGGCTAAAAGACGTTACCCTGGTCACAGTCACTAAGTTATGAAGTTTCAAATCAAGTTGTTCATTTTTGTAGGTTTGGGATTATTGTCTTATTTTCTTTTTTTTCAGCCTAGCTGGAGTAGAAATTGTCCACCTGCGCGTTGGGAGCTCTTTGACCAATTTACGCAGAACTTTATTTCCGAAGATGGTAAGGTTCTTGATAACAACCCGGCACTGAGTGAACTTCATGTGACCTCCGAGGGGCAGTCATATGCCATGTTTTTTGCACTTGTGACTAATCAACCCATCTTGTTCGAAAAACTCTGGGGGTGGACAAGAAATAATTTAATGCAGGGGAGTGACAGTATCTTACCTGCTTGGAATTGGGGAAAGCAGAAAGATGGAAAATACGGTGTTCTAGATAAAAACTCCGCGTCTGATGCTGATCTTTGGATTGCATACTCCTTAATGGAAGCAGGGCGTATTTGGAATAGAAAAGACTATACCTCTTCAGGTAAGGCGCTATTAAAAACTATCGAAGATAAAGAAGTCGTTGATGTGCCTGGACTAGGTCCAATGCTGTTACCTGGTCAGTATGGTTTTGTATCATCTGACCCTCAAGTTTGGGAGTTTAATCCCAGTTATGTTCCCCTTTTCCATTTAAGGTACATGCAATCCATGAATCCTTCAGGGCAGTGGGCACAAATGTCTCTCAGTACAGCTAGGTTAATGAAGGAAGCTAGCCCCAAAGGAATTGCCCCCAATTGGGTCGCCTATCGGTTTAATGCGTATACCAAAACTGGTCAATTTTTTATAAAACCTGAACGCGGTGATCTTGGCTCCTATGATGCTATTCGAGTGTATTTGTGGGCTGGAGTCACCAACATCCAAGATGGATTAAGAAAAGATTTATTAAATTCTTTATGGGGCCTAGAGCCTCTTATTAAGTCTCTAGGTTATCCTCCAGAGGAAGTAATCGTTACTCAAGGAACAGGTGATCGGATTTCACCTTATGGGTTTTCTGCTGCTGTTGTACCTTTTCTAGAGGCCATTGGTAAAGATGATTTGGCACAAGTTCAGCGTGCACGTGCAAAATCGATGCAATTAGAGGCGTTAAAGAAGTCTAAATCGAAAGAGTCTCCGGTCCTGTTTTATTATGACAATATTCTCTCGCTCTTTGGTGCGGGGTTTGATGAAAAGAAATACAAGTTCGCTAAAGACGGTGAGCTTGAATTACCTTGGAATCAAAAATCCTGTGAATTACGTTGAGATTTACAACGCACTAGGCTGAGGCCATCATTTTGGCTCGCAAATCAAAACCGCATTCAGTTCAGTAAATAGCTACTTAATGTGATTACTGATTTTCATTTACAAAAACTTTTTAAATCAGCATTGGTTTTTAAATGCAGTTTACTCAGTAAACTCATGCGGAGTGCACTGACAGTTTTTAGCGTTAATTGCAGTTCTTTTGCAATTGCAGGAAGGGTAAAGCCTTTGGAGATTAACCTTAGAACTTGAAACTCTTTAAAAGAAAGTTTATCGTGAATTTTTTCTTTCTCTTCCAAACCCGATCGTTTTTCAATTAATTCCAACATATTTAAACTGATATATTTATTACCACTGAGAACAAGATTGATAGCGTGAATATAGGTATCGAAAGACTGATTTTTTTGGAGGTAACCAGAAGCGCCGGCCAGCATGGCAGAAACAGCATATAAATTTTCATCATGCATCGTAAAAATAACAATTGGCATGTTTGGAACAATTTCTTTAATTTTTTTAATCAGCTCTATGCCATTGATATTGGGCATTGTAATATCTAATAGAAGTAAATCAAGATCATTTTCTAAACATAATTGCGCAATATTACCCGTTCCGTTATCGTCAAAAACTAGCTCCATATTTGCAAGGCTATTTACTAATTGCTTTAAGCCTTGACGAACTATAAGATGGTCGTCAACTAAGCCAATACGACTTTTTACGGTAACTTCTTCGAGCATTTCGATGTATTCCATAAGGTTGTTGTCTTACATAATTTAAATTTACTATACCATAAGTATTGTTATGAAATTTATCATTTTCTCTTGCATCAACTTGGCGAAAATTGCTAATTAACGCATGCAAATTGAAGTATTACAAGACTTGATCAAATGTTAAAATAGTTTAATCAATTATTGCCTAAATTTCATAAAAATATTTGAATATTGATTAATTTTTTTAAGTATTATTATAGAAATGTAACAAACATCCATTTCTTGAGCATGCAAAAATACATATAGTTTTTATAAATGACATTACCAATCAAACACAATCTTGCTCTACAAAATAAAACGCAAAAAAACATCTATGTTTTATGCGGCCTTATTTTATTTAATGTGATTTGTTTTGTTTTGATTTATTTCCAGTTGCCTATTAGTCTTACAGGCACTGCGGATCTCTCTGAAGATATTCATAGAAAAGTATTAGCTTTAGTTCTTGGGATTGCTTTTGTCTTATTAATTAATAGTACTTTTTTTTATGTAGGAACTTTAGTCTTGAGAGGCTATCTTAAAAATTCGAATGCTGTCATGTTGCTTGCCAATTACAAAAGTGTTTTACAGAGTCATTTCATGACATTAGAGTTTGATGTTCACGGCTCTGTTCTGAGTGCAAATGATGCTTTTGTAAAAGTCTCTGGATATTCAGAAGCGGAATTAAAAAAAATAACACATTACATGCATCATGAGTTTGAGCTTCCGTATACCTTTGATCAGGTTTTTCATGACCTTCTCGCAGGTCATATTTGGCAAGGTAATTATCAAAAAAAGAAAAAGTCAGGGGAGCAGTATTGGGTACAAGCAACTTTTTCCCCCTATCAAGACGAGTCAAGTCAATTATTAAAAATCATCGCTGTGTATACAGAAGTTACCCCCCTGGTTCAATTAACTGAAAAGTTTAATAATGAAAGAAAAAGTAGGGAGCATTTAGCAAGAATCAATCGTGAACTGGCATTGAATGCTAATACAGATCCACTAACTGGTTTGTTTAATAGGCGTGCTTTAGCGTCGTTTTATACGGGTAGTATGGAAAATGCGATCAAACTAAGTGAGCCAGTCGCTTTGTTGATTTTGGACATTGATTTTTTTAAATCAATTAATGACGCATATGGGCATATAGTAGGGGATCAGATCTTGGTCCAAATTACCCAAAGGTGGAGAACTCAGATTCGTGCATCTGATATGTTGGCTCGCATCGGTGGGGAGGAGTTTTGCTTAATCCTACCTAGTGCAAATCTTGCCCAAGCAGAACTCGTGGCCCAAAAAATCTTACACGTCACAAATGGTGATTTGTTTTTGATTAGTTATGACAAAAAAGATCATCAAATCAAAGTAACAACGAGTATTGGTATTACTTGCTCAAATCTGTCGGAACAGATCACGCTTGAGAAAATGATTGAAGTTGCCGATAATGCTTTATTTCAATCGAAAGAAAGAGGTAAAAATTGTTTTACCTCTTTAAATTTAAAGGCCTGATGGCGGCGGTTCGTATCCTGGAATTTGCGTGACATCTACATCATCAATTTGATCAGGATCTAAGAATTTTTTGGCGTAAGACTCATAGATCTTTTCCCAAATAAATATATTAAATATATCAGGATCAATATGATTATTGAGTTTAAATTTTCCTAAAATTCTTAATGACTCACTTAATGTTTTGCCTTTTTTGTATGGGCGATCTTTGGCCGTTAGGGCTTCAAAAATATCTGCAATACCCATACAGCGCGCCTGAATTGACATTTCTTCCTTCTTCAAGCCTTTAGGATATCCTGTTCCATCCATCTTTTCATGGTGCCCACCTGCAAACTCCGGAACATTTTTTAAATGTGCCGGCCAGTCAATAGAACTCAGCATATCAAGAGTTACTTCGATATGACGGTTAATAATTTTTCTTTCTTCTTGATTGAGAGTTCCTGACTGTATGCTTAAATTATAGATTTCGTTGGGAGTTAAAAAATTCGTTTCAATATTATTAACATCGACCCAACTATATTTAGAGGCAATTTTATGTAATTTGGCATTATCAGCTTCATGCATTAACTCAGTACCAAAATTAATGCGTCTTATAAAATCACGATCATTTTCAACGTCGAATAGAGCAGTGTCGTACTGTTCTTTCGTAATGACTGATTTAAGAAATTTAATTTCTAAATCCCTTTTAACGACTTCAAATCGTGTATCGATTAAATGAATGCGATCAAAAATAGTTTCTAATTTTGTGGCCTTATCGACCACATGCACTGGGGTTGTGATTTTTCCACAATCGTGCAAGAGGCTCGCAATTTTTAATTCATAGCGGTCCTTTTCCGACATATCAAAATCTTTGAATGGCCCATAATTCACATTTTGGACTTCATTCGCAATCATCAGGGTGAGTTCTGGGATGCGATAACAGTGGGCACCGGTGTAGGGCGATTTATCATCGATCGCTTTATTGATCATCGTAATAAATGATTCAAAGAGCTTTTCTAGTCGATCAATCAGTGATCGAGTTGTAATGGCAACAGCAGCTTGAGAGGCTAAGGACTCAACGATAAATTCGTGCTCTTGAGTAAAGCCAATAATTTGTTGATTTTCTGGGTTTCTTGCATTAATGAGTTGTAAGATCCCGATAATTTCAGCATCATAATTCCTCATAGGTACAGTTAAAAAAGAAACTGACTGATAAACGTCGGACGAACTTTTTTCGAGGCTGCCTATCTCCCTCATATTGCTAATAATTTTATTTTGATGGTAAGAAGAGGTAGCGACATGATTTAAAACAGGCGTACCATCAACATTGAATAAGGGTAAATCTTGATTCCGTACCTCTTTTCCAGAGGTTCCGCCAGCCTTAATATTCAGGTAATTATTCTGCATCAGCTCAAACTGCAGAGTTTTCTCCTTAGAGACTGTGTAAATTGATCCGCCATCAGCATGGGTGATGCTTTTTGCTAGCTCTAAAATGGTTTCTAAAATTTTAGAATGATTTGACTCTGAGGACAATTCAATGCCAACATTGAGAATCTTTTTGATGTCGACATCATGTAAAGACTTAAGCGTCAAACTTACCTCCCTAGATAGTTGTCAGGTGTATGTAACTTACAAATATCTTGCCCCTCATGATCGATGAACAAGTCGATGATGAGCATTTTACACCAATTACAGCCCAAATTAGAGTGAAAAGTCTTTTTTAAAGCTGATGCAAGCAGTTCAAAAAAGCGACCGACAGACCCGTGAAGTTATTCCTGAAGTTACCGTTTTAAAAAGGGAAGAGAGTACTAAAAGGGTAATTTAGCCTCAGGTTTAACTTTTAGGATTGCTTCTTTGAAAGCTTTTTGGATTCGCTCGATAGCCACTTGAGAATCAGCTTCAAAGCGCATCACCACGACTGGAGTAGTATTTGATGGCCTTGCCAAACCAAAGCCATCTTTAAATTCGACACGAATACCGTCAATGGTGTTGATTGAAACAGCATGATCAAATGTTGCTTGTTCTTTAACTTGATCCATCAACGTAAATGGTTCACCTTCAGCGCAGGGCAACTGTAATTCGGGAGTGCAAATCGCATTGGGTAATTGATTAAGCGTAGCAGATGGATCAACTTCTTTGGAGAGTATTTCTAGTAAGCGTGCGGCAGTATATAAGCCGTCATCAAAGCCATACCAACGATCTTTAAAGAAAATATGTCCGCTCATTTCACCTGCGAGTGGAGCACCTGTTTCCTTTAATTTGGCTTTTACAAGTGAGTGACCCGTTTTCCACATCACTGGTTTACCGCCGTGCTCTGCAATATAAAGGCCGAGTAGACGAGTACATTTAACATCATAGATGATTTCAGAATTCGGGTTACGTGAAAGAACATCTTTCGCATACAGCATCATTTGTCGATCAGGGAAAATGACGCTGCCATCTTTGGCAACCACACCTAAGCGATCAGCATCACCATCAAAAGCCAGGCCAATCTCATTATCTGTTGAGGCGAGATTTTTGATTAAATCTTGTAAGTTTTCTAAATGAGCGGGGTCAGGGTGATGGTTAGGAAAGGTACCATCAACTTCACAAAACATCTCCTGCACTTCACAACCCAGTGCACGGAATAATTGTCCAGCAAAAGCACCACCAACGCCATTGCCACAATCTACAGCAATTTTCATAGGGCGCGCGAGATGAATATCGGACGTAATGCGCTTGAGATAGGTCGGAAAAATATCAAACTCTGATCGAGTAGCCGTTTTTATTGGAGCAAAATTTTCAGAAACAATGCGTTCATAAAGGGCTTTAATTTGTTCACCATAGATCGCTTGACCAGCCAAAACCATCTTAAAACCATTGTAGTTGGGTGGGTTGTGACTGCCGGTAATCATGATGCCAGATTTAGCTTGATGAGCGCCTAGTGGAATATGCGTTGCAAAATAAACCATCGGTGTGGCAACCACCCCAAGATCAATCACATGGATACCAACGCTCATGAGCCCTTTGGTTAATCCCTGCAATAACTCTGGGCCAGATAGTCGACCATCACGGCCAACGACAACGGTCGTCTCACCGAGCTCTACTAAACAAGAACCAAAAGATTTACCTATCAGGGTGGCGATATCAGTATCGAGGGTTTGATTGATAATGCCGCGAATATCATAGGCTTTAAAAATGGAAGGAACAAGTTCAATAGTCATAAGGAGTTTTATTTAAAAGGTGTATTTTTGAACCAGTTAATACGGGTTGCAGTAACTGGGTGAAGAGATGATAAATCTGCTTTTTCATCAGACATGGCTTGTTCGATAGGGATGGCTAATTTTTTCCCAAGTTCGACGCCTGGCTGATCAAAAGAGTTGAGGCCATATAAGATACCTAAGCAAAAAGTTCTATGCTCATATAAGGCCATTAAAGCGCCTAAATGATAGGCATCAAGTCGAGGCAACACAATTAAGTTATTAGGACGCTTGCCACTATAAAAATGATTCAAATCACTTGTATCACCATGTCCAGTGGCAAGAGCTTCTGATTGAGCAAGACAATTTGACCAAAGCTGCTGATGGTGCTTTTGATGATTAGGCAAATCACTCATCGACTCGTGTACTGCAATGAAGTCAACGGGAATAGTATCAATTCCTTGATGTAACATTTGAAAAAAGGAATGTTGCGCATTAGTGCCGGGAATGCCGAAAATCACGGGTGAACCCACTTCAATCGATTTTCCATCTAAGCCAGCTGTTTTACCGTTACTTTCCATTTCGAGTTGCTGTAGCCAATTAGGAAAGAGATTGAGCGACTGAGCATAAGGAATGATCGCTTGCGCTTTTACTTGCTTTGTTTTTTGTTGATGATATAAGGCTAATGCTAAGCGCAAGGGTTGGTTTGATGGAGAATCACTGAATAAAAAGTGTTGATCCATCGCATGTGCCCCCGCCAAGAATTCCATAAATGTCTGAAATCCATATTGAATCGCAATGGGTAATCCCACCGCAGACCATACAGAAAAACGACCTCCAACCCACTCCCAAAATGGGAAGATATTTTTATCTAGTACGCCGAACTCAATCGCTTTTTGGGGATTTGCCGTAATTGCATAAATCATTTTGGGAAGCTCTGAAGCTTCAATTCCCTGATTTTTGAGCCAACTAATCACTGTCTTTGCATTTTGAATCGTTTCAGAAGTGGTAAAAGTTTTTGAAACAACAATAATTCGCGTACTAGATGGATTAACAAGCTTTAAAATTGGGGCAAGATCTGCGCTATCGATATTGGATACAAAATGGATACGGGTATGATTTTTTGCAGAGCCTTGAGTGTTTTTTAAGCTATCACAAACCATTCTTGGACCAAAGTCTGAACCGCCGATACCAATATGAATAACATCAGTTACATGGATAAATTCCTTACAACTGAGTTCAATTTTGTGCCAAACATCCACCACGTCGGGCATGATATCTAGACCATTTTGTATGACGGCTTTTTTCTCTATATTTCGAAGCGCTGTATGCAGCACGGAGCGATTCTCGCTCACATTAATTTTTTCGCCTGCGTACAAAGCTGACCTTCTCTTTTCAAAGGACTTTTCCTGAGAAAGCGCATAAAGCGTACTCCAGTCTGCATCAGAGATGAGAGAGAACTGAGTATCAACGAAAAGAGGAGAATTCATAAAATAAGAATATTAATTTAGATGAGGTAAAGGGTAACTATATCTGTTTAAAAAGTCATTTCAAATCAATATTTTTAGGTAATTGTTTTTATTGTATATTTTCTTGATTCAGCAGAGTCTGGCTACGATATATCTTCAATTCAATTTTTAGTGAACGTCGGAATATGCGTAGGTTTTAGGGATCAAAAATGGCATCAACTCGGTACAGTAGTTCTTCAGCTGGCACACCTCCTGCGATTGTGCAAACACTCAATGAAGAGATTGCGAAAGCAGCGAGTAAAGACCCCATCAAAGGACGCTTACTAAAAGAGGGAGCGTAAATCTATCAAACCACCCCAACACAAATGTAAAAATTACTCAGTAATGAATTACAGCAGTGGCGTAATGTTATTAAATCAGCAGAGATGAAACTCCAATAGCTCTTAAGGGGTTTCAGTAACAAAGCCTAATTTGGTAAGACCATTTTTTTTACTCGCGCTAAGTACTTGTGCTACTGAATCATACTTTACACGTCGATCAGCACGCAGATTAACTTCTGGAACAGGTTCTTGAGAAGCGGCTTGTTTTGCTTTCATGTTGTACTCTTCCAATGTCACTCGTGTTGTATTCCAAAAGATTTGCCCCTTGTCATCAATCGATACTTGAATCGTTTCAGGTTTACTTGTACTTGCCGTGCTAGCGGCCTTTGGCAATTCAATTTTGACTGAATGTTGAATTACAGGCAGAGTAACAATAAAAATAATTAACAGCACCAGCATGACATCCACGAAAGGGGTCATATTAATTTCAGCCATCAGGGCCGAATCATCATCACCTTGAGGAGAAGAAAATGCCATAACTACTTCCCCTCATTTTGAATCAAATACGTATGTAAATCATCATTAAAGCGGCGCAGAGATAACAGTAAGTCGCGATTTGCTTTTGATAAAGCGTTATACCCAAGCACCGCTGGAATAGCGACTGCTAGACCTAAGCCAGTCATGACAAGAGCCTCACCGATAGGGCCGGCCACTTGATCAAGGGACGCTGAACCAGACGAGCCGATGGTCATCAGCGCGTGATAGATACCCCAAACAGTGCCAAACAAACCAATAAAAGGAGCAGTAGCACCAGTGGAGGCTAGCAGCGCTAAACCAAACTGCAGTTTGCCAATAATGAGATCGAGTTCAGCTTTTAAGTTGCTCGATAACCAGTCCTCCGTTTGTATCTGGTTTGCCAAGGGAAGGGACTGTGGACTACTAGCGCCTAATTGGCGTTCTTGCAAAATGACATGCGCTCGCGTGGCAAGTTGAAAAAAAGGATTGATACTTTGTTTAGAAAATGCATTCAGACCATCTTGCCAAGAAGTTTTTTTCCAAAACAGGGCAATTTCTGCGGCGAGCGGTTTGATTTGATAAAGACCTAAAAAGCGCGTAATGATGATGAACCAAGAGCTAATTGACATCAATAGCAAAATAATGGCAACGATATGCGATACCGTATCACCTTGATA
>Ga0114959_10003481_pt1 | contig 12350 bp, 6 predicted proteins | sample C_130625_EF_Meta_FD_87317 | JGI IMG/M metagenome (GOLD analysis project Ga0114959, IMG submission 87317) | Freshwater microbial communities from Lake Croche, Canada to study carbon cycling - C_130625_EF_MetaG | ecosystem: Environmental > Aquatic > Freshwater > Lake | place: Lake Croche, Canada...
AGTGAGAATGTAGGCCGCCCAGAACGAGAAGACGCTGTTCAGACCGAACTTCCAGTGTGCGACGGCCACTAAGGCAATCAGCGCGAGGAATAACATCGTGGTCCAGAAGTATCCGAGGTTAAGCTTTTCCGAGATCAGGTCTCCGGCTGCCGTTCCCAATGCAAAGGTGAATAGAACGGCCAGCCAATAAAAGACCTCGCGGCGGATCGTTGTGATGCTGTGGATCGACAGGGTGCCTTCAACTTTGTACCAAACGATGAACACCACGGCCAGGATGACTGAGAACACCAAAGTGGTCGTGGTGAGAGAAACCCCGAAATTATCGGTGAGATTGTCGGTGATCAACGTGCCGACAATGCTCAGCAACACGACCACCGACCAGTAGACGGCAGGTACGTAGCGGCGCAGGGTGAATTGGGCAACCAACATGAGCAAGAGGAAGGTGCTCATGATGTAGGTGGTCATCGTCAAGCCCAGGCCGAGCTTGTCGTTGAGCAAGTCGGCGAAGGTTTCTCCCACGGTTGTGCAGAGCACTTTAATTACCCAGAAAACTGCCGTGACTTGCGGCACTTTGCTGAGCATTTCTGTGCTTGAGACGGTCTGTTGCTTCTGAGGAGGAGTCGTCGTCATGTTGCGAGGTTAACCGGGGTTTTAGCGAGCGATCACCAGCTGCGCTTGCTTGCCAAAAAGGTTTACACACTCCGAACACGCACGCGGTCATGTGTGGGGCTCACGCGTCCGGTCAGCCACGTCTTCTTGACATGAAAAGGCCCCCCGACACGAAACGCATCAGGGGGCCTCTCGACGTGCTTACGCCTTCTTGGTCTCCGTGGTGGCCGCCTTGGGCGGCAATGTCGGGTGGTGCCGAGAAGCCTTGCGGCTCAACGGATGGGTGTCGGGTGGGGGAGGCTAACTCGGGGTGGCTGACGGCATTGTGACGGACTGGGACCTGCACCAACGATCGCTAAGGGATCAGTGCCTCGAGGCAGGATCCGCCTACGTGGCGGGCGGCGCCAGCGCCATCGGGGCACGTGGCTCCGGTCCACTTGATTCCGGTTCCCGTTGCTCCCGCGAGCTTGGCGTTGGTGAAGTTGGCGTTGGTGAAGTTGGCGTTGGTAAGAATTGCGTTAGTCAAGTCGGCCCCGACCAGACTCTTGCCTGCGAGCGCGGCCCCCGTGAGGTCGGCGTCAGGACCAACGAGATAGCCGCCGATCAGCTTCCACTTCACTGGGAGGCCACATCACGCTCGAGCCGGCCCGTGGGGCGGCCGCACGTGATCGCGTGCACCGGCTGTACCGGTGGGACGAGGTGGCAGCCGAGTACGAGCGGGTCGCACTCCAACTCGTTCCGTGAGGGTCGTTCAGCGTGAGTCGCGCTCGATGTGGGCTGCCGCCACCTGGTGGGCGATGGCGTGGCCGTCGGCGCTGCCGGTGACCGCTGCCAAGAAGTCGCCGCGAGCCACCCGCAGCAGTCGGCTGTCGACCATCGCTGCAATGGTGGCGGTGCGGGGCACGTCGAGAAGGAGCGCGATCTCGCCGAAGCCGTCACCCGGACCCAGCGTGTGCTCGCGAAGGACCCCGTCGACGGTAACCGACATGCGACCGTCGGCAATCGTGAAGAAGGCGTCGCCTTCGTCGCCCTGGCGGATGACCACGGTCCCGGCCGTGACGTCGAGCCACTCGGCGCCCTGGGCGAGTCGGTCGAGTGCCGGGGGCGGCATCGCCGCGAGGAAGCCCACCCGGCGCAGTGCGATGGCCACGTCGGGCCGGAAGCTCGCGCGCAGGTCGAGCAAGCGCACGGCGGGCCACGACGCGAGGGCGATTCCGATGAGTGCCACCGCCATGGGTGCGTACGCGGAGGCGGCGCCAAACCAGCCCACGAGCACCGGACCGATGACAGCGCCGAGGGCGAGGCCGAGAAGGAGCACAGCTTCCTGCACGGCGAAGACGCGGGCGAGCAGGCGGGCGTCGGTGGTGCGCTGCAGCAGGGTGCGACAGGCCACCGATGACAGCGCGATGCCGATGCCGCAGAGGGTGAGCAGCAGGACCGCGGAGGGGAGGGCGCCCGCCAGCGACATGAGCAGCAGGGGAAGACCGGAAGCGGCCAGACTCACCACGGCGATGGGAGCCAAGCGCGACCGAACGGCCAAGCCGGCTGCCACAGCCGAGCCGATGAGGGCGCCGATCCCCGCCGCGCCGATCATGACGCCGGAGGCTGCGGCTGAGCCGCCCAGCACGGTGTCGGCGAAGGCGACGCCCAGGATCTCGAATGACCCGGTGGCCACGAAGGACACTCCGACGAGCAGCAACAGCACGAGGACGGGCCTGTCCCGTGCCACCAGGGTAACGCCGGCCCAGGTGCCGCCATCAGCCCCGCCCTCGGTGTGCCCTTCGCTGGCGGGCAGCTCTAGGCGCAGGCACAGCAGTGCGGCGAGAGCCATGGCCACCGCGCATCCGGCCGCGACCGGGCCGAAGCCGGACGCCCCGGCCACGACGCCGGCGAGGGCCGGTCCGACGAACACGCCGATCGCATCGGCTAGGCCCGAGAGGGCGTTCGCGCGGACGAGGGCCCGCGGCGTGCGTGCCAGTTGCGGCAGAGCGCTGTAGTGCACGGGGCGACTGACCGACACGACGATCGTGGTGAGGGCGGACATCAGGACAACCACCCCAAGCGGGGAGCCACCGCTCAGTAGCAGCGCCAGCACCACTAGGCAGGCCGCTTGCGCGCCGTAGGTGCCGCTCAGTGCGGCGCCGCGGGGGACCCGGTCACCGAGTCCTCCCAGAACCGGCGCGAGCAGGGCCGCCGGCAGGAGTTGGGCCAGCAGCACCAGTCCGGCGAGGGAGGCACCCCCCTCGTCGAACGCGTAGAGCAGGACGACGGTCCAGTAGCAGTACTCGACGACGCCGAAGAGGGCGCAGGCGACAAGTACCCGGCCCAGCCGTCCATCCCGCGCTCTCGATGTCACGCGCATGCCTCCGCTCCACGCGCCCCCGCGACCTCGCGGCGGGATTACCGGCGCTGAGAGCCCATGCTAGTTGGAGAGACGCTTGCGAGGACCCACGTCACGAAACCGGCGACAAACAGTCCGGCTGCGAAGGGGACCACGTCGGTCACGAAGGTCCCGCGGGTGCTGCGTTGAGTGTCGACTCGCGGAGTTGCGGGGCGATGAGAAGCCGTGCGGCGTATATTGCTGCCATGCGCGGATCAGTCTCGTTCCCAGCGGTTCCGGTCGACGTGCTTTCAGTGGACGTGCACGGCCTCTGCGACGGGCGCTACGGGTTTGAGGGTGCGTGGTTCGCGACCGAGGCCGGGACGACATACTTCGTCGGCACCGCTGTGCAGCAGTGACTTCGAACCACTCGCTCGAGCCGTATGTGCCAAGAATTGTTGTCGAGTGGCTGCGTGATGATCCCGATGCGCTGTGGCGCGAGGTCGAAGGGAGTCTTGCTTTCGTCGACGTCTCGGGATTCACGGCGCTCACCGAGAAATTGGCTCGCAAAGGAAAAGTAGGCGCCGAGGAACTCAGCGACATTCTCAATGACACATTCGGCGCCCTGCTTGATCACGCCTACGCCGATGGTGCCGGATTGGTGAAGTGGGGCGGCGATGCCATGCTGCTGCTCTTCGAGGGTGAGGGGCATGCCGGCCGCGCCACACATGCGGCGGTGCGTATGCGTGGCGAACTGTCGCGCATCGGAACTTTCGGAAGCGGCCGAAGTCGTGTGGTGTTACGTATGTCGGTCGGAATTCACAGTGGGGCGTTTCACTTCTCATTGGTGGGCGATCCGACCATCCACCGCGAATTGATCGTGGCCGGACCTGCCGCAACGCGTACCGCCGAAATGGAAATGACCGCAAACGCAGATCAGGTAGTGGTGAGCTCCGAAACAGCAGCGTTGCTCGATCCGCGATGTGTGGGCGACGCGGTGGGCGAGGGCTTCGTGCTCACATCAGCCCCCACAGTCGCAGGTGATCATCGAGTTGGGCGTCCGCCTTCCGATGGGCTTGATCTGGCAACAATGCTGCCGCCACCCATTCGCAGGCATCTTCAGGCCGCTCGGGGTGAATCCGAACATCGACGAATCTCGGTGGGATTCGTGGCATTCTCCGGCACCGATGCCCTGTACGCCTCGCGTGGCCCGGCAGCTTTGGCCATGGCACTCGACGAATGTGTCCGAGCGGTGCAGGCGGCAACGCAACGCGCTGGTGTGACGTTTTTCGAAAGTGACATTGACCGAGACGGTGGCAAGCTCATGCTGACTGCCGGTGCGCCGACAAGTGCTCACGGCGACGAAGAGCGCATGCTGTTGGCCGCGCGGGCCATCGTCGAAGCGGATCTGCCTCTGCCGATACGTGTCGGGGTGAACCGCGGGCAGGTGTTTACCGGGGACTTTGGCCCGGACTTTCGCCGCACGTATTCGGTGAAGGGCGATGCGGTTAACCTCGCGGCACGTTTGCTCGGCAAAGCGCACGTGCGTGAGGTAGTCGCGACTCGGGCAGTGATTGATCATTCGGCGGCGCAGTTTGAGATGCGGCCGATCGAACCGTTCACAGTGAAGGGCAAATCTGAACTCGTCGAGGCGGTGCGAGTGGGTCCACTCGTGGGCTCAGAGACGACGCCAGTGCGCGAGTCCCCCATGGTCGGTCGCGAATTCGAACTCGACGTCATGCGCGAGCAATACGAGCGCGCATTAAACGGCCAAGGTGGCCTTGTTGTTATTTCCGGTGAACCGGGTATTGGCAAATCGCGCATTGTGGCGGAAGCGTTGCGAGACCTTGAGACTGCTGTGCTCTTCACGCGCGGCGATCCGTACGAATCCTCCACGGCTTATTGGCCGTTTCGATCACTGCTGCGAGACCTCGTGGGAGTGACCGCTGACGCGCAAGACGCCGATGTTCTTGCTGCTCTTACCGCCCGCGCAGAACCGCGACTCGCGCCATGGATTCCACTCATCGCCAGCGTGATGGATATCGAAGCCAAACCGACCATCGAGGTCGATTCGCTCGCCGATGACTTTCGTCGCAAGCGACTAGAAGAGGCCACCACGGCCTTTATTCGTAGCGTCGTTGCACCCGGAACGGTTGTGGTGTTTGACGACGTGCATCTCTTTGATGATGCGTCATCAACGCTTCTGACTCGGATTGCGCGTGACTCGGCGCAATCTGCGGTGCTAGTGGTTGCCACTCGTCGCGAGGTAAACACGGGATTCGTGGCAGACGACGAGATGGCTCAGATCGCGCTTCATCCCAAACCGCTTGACGGTGATGCGGTGCGCGTTCTCCTGCGCCAAGAACTCGATGACTTGGCGCTCGCTCCACATGACCTCGAGACACTCTCACTTCGCGCTGGTGGCAATCCGTTGTTTGTGCGCGGACTGGTTGAGGCAGCACGTGCTGGGGATTCGATTGACTCGCTGCCGGAAACAATTGAAGCCCTTGTGACGAGTCTGCTTGACCGTCTGCCTCCCGATCAGCGCGCGGTGCTGCGCTTCGCCTCGGTTCTTGGCATGACGTTCCGCGAGATCGAACTCAATGAGTTGCTGCAGAATAGCCACCTTCAACCGCAGGCATCGGTCATGTCGCATTTGACTTACTTCATCCGGCCAGAGAGCGACGGCTTTCGGTTTGATCACCAACTAATCCGCGACACGGCCTACGAGGGGTTGCCCTATCGAGTACGTCGCGATCTGCACGGTCGAGCCGGTGACCTTATTGAACGTAACGCGACTGATCCTCATGATGTCGCCGAGTTGTTGTCGTTGCATTTTCTCAGCGCAGGACGGCCGGAACCCGCGTGGAATTACGCGCGCGTCGCCGGTGATCGTGCGGTGGCGAAGACTGCGTATGCACAGGCAGAAGAACTGTATGCACGGGCAATCGAAGCGTCCCGCTCGTTGCGTTCGGTAGGGGCACGTGAACGTGCAGACGTGCACGTGAAGGTAGGTGATGCCCGTCGGCGGTTGGGACGTAGCGAGGGGGCACTCGCTGCATTTCGCACAGCCCGTGCGTTGCTGTCAGACACTGATCCCCTTGAGACAGCTGGGGTACTCGCCCGCGAAGCAAATGTGTATCGACGGATGGGGCGCTATCCAGTTGCACTGCGTTTCGTGTCGCGAGGATTGACGCTGCTTGAAGCCAACGACGAACCGACGGCCCTGGCAGCACGGAGCGAACTCGAAATGATCAGTTCAGGGGTTCGCTCCAATCAAGGCCGTTACCGCGACGCCCTGATCTGGGCGCGTCGTGCCGAAGCAGATGCCGCCGCCGCAGGTGATGTCGAGACTCGGGCTGACGCCGCGGCGATGATTCACGGCGCGTTGCTGATGCTGGGCACGCCCGATCGTAGGTATGGCGAAGAAGCGTTACGTTGGTACGAACAAGCGGGTGATCGATTGCGACAGTCCGAGGCACTCAACAACTTGGCGATGTTGTCATGGGCTGAAGGAAATGGCGCAGAAGCACTCTCGGAATTCCAGCGAGCGCATGTTCTTGCATCGGAATCTGGCGATTCGTTCCAAGCGGCAGCGACGCAGGTGAACGTCGGCGATGTGCTGATGCGTATGGGGCGCCTATTCGAAGCCGAAGCTCAACTGCGCGACTGCCTCTCAACCCTTCGAGCGCTCGGCGCGAGAACGTTCGAGGCGGTCGCCTGGCGATGTCTCGGGGTTTCGCTCGCGCAACAAGGAGACGCAAACTCCGGGCTTGAGTGGCTGAAGCGGGCACGTGCCCAGCAGGAACTGTTGGGTGAGCGCGACGAGGTGATCGAAACCGATGCGTCAATCGCGTTTGTGTACCTCATATCGGGCGACGCTGTGGCGGCCGCTGAACTTGCCGACGATGCGGCTGTTCGCGCGGTGTCTCTTGAGGCCGATCACTTACTGCCACTGGTGTTGCGGGTACAGGGAGCCGCGCTCACCGATCTGGGTCGCGATGACCGAGCCCGCGTCGTGCTTGTACGCGCGCTAGACCTCGCGTCACATCACAGCGTGGTCGAATCCGGTTTTATCTGTGCCGAACTCGTTCGACTCGCTGAGGACCCGGGGGCAGCGGAGCGTTACCAACAGCAGGCGAACGAATCGTGGGGACGCCTCGGCTTCGTGGGCACGCAGCGGTATCCGCGTGGATAGCTCAGCGCGAGATTGGCGTGAGCTTGGGGTCTTCGGCGAACAGGATTGTGCGAGTCAGCACATCACCTTGAGCGACGTTACGTGAAATGGCGCCGACGTCAATGCAGAATCCGTCGGTCTGGGGTTGGCCCGGGCCAATCACTCCGATACCCACGATGCTGTCCATGATCGAGAAAGCGTTGCACGGAGTGGCCGGTTTGTAGGGCTGGTAGACGCCACTGACTTTCAACGACACATAGATCGGATAGGCGTTGTACTCGGCAATTCGAGTGTCGTCGTAGAAGCCTGTGACAGCTGTGGGTGTCGAGTCAGGTAGGTCGGTTGCGGTGTTGAGCGCGTTGCCGAGTTGGCCGTAATAGTTCCAGCCCCAGCATTCCGGCGCCAATGTGCTTCGGTGCACGCACGTGGTGAGGCCACCAGAAGTGATGGAGTCGGCGAAGTAAAGGCCGTTGACAGATGTCGCGGCAAAGGCCGGTGTCGAACTGGTGTTACCTGCTTGGCCGTAGGTGTTGTCTCCCCAGCAGGCGACTGTTCCGCTCGCGGCAGAACCTGCCCCGAAAGTGACACACGCGTGCCCGTCGGTAAGAGAGGAAGCACCGGCCGACAGCGTGCTGGCACCGGTCATGATTCCGCCGCTGGCGAGAACAACGGGGGTAGGAATTGCGGTGAATCCTGCTTGAGGTTTGGCCGAACCGAGTTGTCCCGTGCTGTCGTCACCCCAGCAGTTAGCGGAGCCGTCAACGGGGAACAGCGCGCAGGTGAATGCCCCTGCCGCGGAGATCGCGGTGACCCCGGAGATTCCGACGTTCGTAGGTTGGTAGTTCGCGGCAGTAACGCCAAGGTTTGTGGTGTTGCCCAGTTGACCGAGCGCGTTGTCACCCCAGCAAAAAACTGTTCCTTGGCTGTTGAGTGCGCACGTGTGCAGCATGCCGGCGCTGACCGCAGAGATCCCCGCGAGATTGGGCACGGATGTCGGTGCCACGGGGTCGTTGGTTCCATTGCTCGTCGACACTCCCAGCTGCCCGTAACGGTTCCAGCCCCAGCAAGTGAGGGTATTGGCGGCGATTACCGCGCAGGTGAAGTCTTGTCCGGCCGAAATCGTCGTCGCGCCCGTGACTCCCGGAACTTGAACAGGCACGCGTACATCATTGGCAGTGGAGGTGGGTGGGCGACCGAGTTGCCCGAAATTGTTATTGCCCCAGCACCACACGTCGCCGGTGCTCGATGCGATGGCACACGCGTGTTGGGTTCCGACAGCGACTGAACTAATGGCGGGGAGCCCATCGACAGGGAGAGGGGTGCTGTTGGGTGAACTCTTGTGGAAGTTAAGCGCGGTGCCGAGCTGACCATTCTTGTTCGACCCGAAGCACCACACGGTGCTGTCGCTCTCGAGCACGCAGCTCGAATCCAAACCTGCGGAAATTTGGGTCACGGTGTTGGGACGTGGGCAGTTGGTCGCGCTGCACGTCACGGTCATCGAGGCGGGTGCCAATGGCTGAGGTGAGATGCCGTAGCCGTAGAGGTGGTTGGCGCCTTCACTGAAGGTTCCATCGAGGGTGGCCGTGGCGCACTGGCCGCTGGTGCCTGGAAGGCAGGGAGCCGGTTCGTAGTACAGGTTGACCGGGCCGTAAGCGCCATTGGCGAGCGTGGTGCTGACCGTGTTCTGGGGGTCGGTGCCAATTTGCACCGCGGTTTCGGGAACAGGAGTGCCTGGTTCGGCAAGAATCGTTGTTCCCTTAACCGTGCGCAGAGACGCCTCACTGCCACTCACCGTGAAATAGCCGGCGCCGATGTTGCGCAGAAGGAAAGGGGAGGTTCCACTCACGCTGGGAGACGTGAGCGTCAGCGTGACGATTGCCTTCTGCGCGTAGGCGAGCCGGTTGGTCGAGAGCGGAGTCTTTGCCGTCACAACGATGCGCTTGACGCAATGCGTGACGCTGCCGCAACGCGTGATGGTCGCCTTCCATGCACGTTTTGAACTAGCGGCCACTACCGCCTTAGTCGGGGCGGGTACACCGGTAGGCACCACGATTTCGAACGAGGTGAGAACCCGCTTCTTCGACGAGTTGGTGACCGTGATGGCCATCGTTGTCACGCTCGAGGTGAAGGTCCACCCGGGCGACTTCTTATTCACTGTCGTTGACACAGTCACCGGCTGCCCGACGAAGGTGTATTTCACCGGTGCGCTCACGGTCTTGTTTTTCACCACGGTGAGTGTGCGTGTTTTGGGCGAAGGAACCATCGTGCCCTTCGCGACAGAGACGTTGGTCGCTGTGACCACGTAACTGCCGGGCGTGAGGTTGGAGTAGGTGCGCGTGCCGGTGGCGATCGGCGACAGAGCCTTGCCAGCCTTGGTCACGACCACCTTCGCGGCGACTCCCGATGGCATGCCGCTCACGACAACCTTCAAGTCACCTTTCGTCGAGGACACCGCAGGCACGAGTGTGGGGGATACCGCAGAGGCGGGGAGAGCACTCACCGTCCCAGCGACGACGAGTGCGGCCGCGAGCCACGGCACGAGACCAGCTCGTGGGTGTCGACTCGTGCGTGGCATCGCGAATTCCAACTCGTCGGGCCGCGAGGTGCGGCTCAGCATTTCTCAAGGCACCATAACTCGCCTCAACGGACTACGTCACTCCCACTGTTACGTCCGTGACAGTGGCCAAGTTCCCGGGTGTAGTGCCCGCGGTCGCGATCGGCCCGTTGACCGGGGCCCCTTCTGTGAGCGAAAACGACCCGAATCGGGCGTTCCACGCTCACAGAAAGGGGAATCCGTGAGAGTCGCAACGGTCGGGGTCGGCCAAGGCTCGGCTGGCCTACTTCGCCTGTGTGAAGAGCACCAAGACAGCGGGCCCAGTCCCCGCGGCGTTCTTGGCACGAACCCTCACGGTGTACTTCGCTCCCTTCGTCAGGCCGGTGAGCGTGACGTAGGTACGGGCCGGAGAGCCGCCCGTGGACTTCCAGTTGATCGACTTCGTGCAAGCCTTCAGGCAGTACAGGTAAGCCGTGATCGAAGCTCCACCATTGCTGGCAGGGACGGTCCAAGACAATGTGGCCTTCTTGGCCGCCGGGAACGTCGTCATCGGCGAACGCACTCCACTGGGAGTGGTGCGTGGGATCACGGTCAGGCTACCGTCTTCGTTCGCGTAGCCCGCCTGATTCACGACCGTGAGATCAACTATGTGATGTGCGCCGTTCTTCATCCCGGAGCACGTGGTCGTGGCACGGGAAGGACTGGTGAGAACGACATCGCATGAGCCTTGATTTGAGGAGCTAACTGCCCACCACCCACTGTAAATGTCGGCGAGCGGACTGCCACCGGTTTGGGTGATGGGCAACTGCCACGTGATGGTCACCCTGCCATTGCCGAGGGTCACCACGAGGGGGATGGGGTTGGCGGGGCTATCGGTGATTCGCACGATCGAGCCCGCCAACGGCAGCCCGTCGAAGGAGTCGAAGGCTCCACCGATGACCACCTCGCCATCGGGTGCACTGGCGAGCGAAGAGATATAGCCCGCGTGGGCCCCGGAGCCCACATTGAATGGACCTCTCCCGAAGCCGTTGTCCAGCAGCTTGCTGATGCCACCGACAGGAAATGAGTTCATCTGCGTGAAGGCGCCAGCCACGATGACGCATCCGCCAATCTGCCGGACTGCTGACCAGACCGCACCGTTGGCTGATGGGTTGACCGAGAGCGACGGCAGGGAGCCGTCGGGGGCGATAATGGCAATGTTGTTGTGAGTGGCCCCATTGACCGTGGAAAACGTGCCACCGACGACGATGCGACCCGAGGGGAACGTAGTGATCGTCGTCACCTCGGGCCCAACGCCGCCCGCCACCGCGGGGCTGAAGCTCGTGTCGAGGGCACCCGAGGCGAGGTATCGGGCGAGCTGCGATCGAGAGGCGGAGGAGGCATGGGTGAAGGTGCCGCCGACAAGAATCTGGCCGTTCTCCTGCACATACACCGCCTTTCCCACTCCGCTGAGTCCGGCTCCCACGTTCGAGCCGAATGCCGACCCGAACGCGCCGTTGTACAGATCGAACTCCGCGATGCCGGCCGCCGCCTGGCCCTGGTACGTCGTGAACCCTCCAACTGCCACCACCGTTCTGACGCCCGTGATCGCGAGCGCACGCACCACCCCGTCGAACCCCGTACCAAAGGAGTTGCTTGCCAGCCAGCCGGTGTTTGAGCGCACCAGATTCACTACCCTGCCGACTGGCTGGCCCTTCAGCTGAGTGAACGATCCGCCCACGAGGAACCCACTCGGGGTCGGCACGACCGAATACACCGGTCCGTCGAATCCCACGTTGCCGCCGCTGGTGATGGCGCGCAGGAAGTCCTGGTCAAGGGAGCCGTCGGCGTTGAGCACCGCCAGACCGTTCACTTGGGCTCCGTTGACGGTGCTGAAGCCACCGCCGATCACCGTTCGTCCATCCGCCGATGCCGCCGTGGCGAAGACCGCACCATTGAGAGTTGGGGCATGGAAGGTGAAGTTGGTGTCGGCCTGCGAGGTCGATGCCCCCGCGATGCCGACGGCACTGAGAGCAATGGTGCTCACGACCACCGTTGTGCGGCGAAGAATTGCTGGCATCTTCATGGTGATCCTCCCCAAATTGACCAACCACCTTCGGGTCATACTAAGAGATGGCATCGTGGCAAATCCACCGATTTGGAACGGTCGATGGGCACCGTGGCGAGTCGCGATTGACCGGAGGGCCGTCTCCTCCTAGGGCGGCTCCGGCATCGGCCTCGCGTTCGCCCGCGGCATCGCCGAGGACAACGGCGGGCGACTTCGGCTCGGCCAGCGTGAGCGCACAACTCGCCTCACGTCTTTCTCCCACTCGCCGAGCGGTAGCGATCACGCAAACTACAGTCGCAGAACCTCGAGCTGCCTCTCAGACAGATCCGGCAGGCCGTTGGGAAGCGCGTCGCCTGCGTGCCCCACATCATGGGGAAGATCCGATCGTGAGGAAGGGACGAGCGGGCATAGGCGAGAGGCAAGAGTGCCCAATCCAGTTCCACCCCTGCAACCGGCCATCGCCACGACCACCGGGTTTTACTGCGCAAACCGCCCTAGCCGGCGACAATTCACCCCATCGAGTGACACAACCGACGCGATCACGACAAAGAAGACCCCCCGACGCGCTGTGCGTCAGGGGGCCTCTCTTTTCGGGCGGCCTCTTTCAACAAACTTACGCCTTCTTGGTCTCCGTGGTGGCCGC
>Ga0114959_10003486_pt1 | contig 12340 bp, 15 predicted proteins | sample C_130625_EF_Meta_FD_87317 | JGI IMG/M metagenome (GOLD analysis project Ga0114959, IMG submission 87317) | Freshwater microbial communities from Lake Croche, Canada to study carbon cycling - C_130625_EF_MetaG | ecosystem: Environmental > Aquatic > Freshwater > Lake | place: Lake Croche, Canada...
AATAAAAGATATTGATACTTGTTTTGATTTATTTATTGAAAATTATGAAAATTATGATAGTTTAAGAACTGTTGTACCTTTTGGAAAATCACCATATAAAATGTATGAAATACATAATAATGTATTGAAACCTATATTACCAAATTTAGAAATCAATAATCAAACAATTATTGAACCTTATAATCAATGTAGACAATTATTACCAGCTTGTTATCTTCATAATGGATATATAGATATTTTAAAACCTTCTTTGATTATTAATAAAAAAATTAGCGGAGATAGAATTTATCCGTATGTTATGGATGAAAAAGATACTATAGACATAGATTATATTGAAGATTGGAATAATTGCGAAAAATTAATAATTAAATAAATTAAACCTTTGGTTTTTTTGTAGTAGAATGACAAGTGGATGGGTCTTCGTCATCTTCCTCTTCATATCTTTGAGACATCATATTACTAAATCTTTCTTGAATAGGACTTGTAAACATACCTCCTCCACCAGTTACACCTCTTTGAAGTCCATAATTACTACCAGTATTTGAAACAAGACGAATCAAAGATTGGTTAGGAACTGCATCTTTAATTTCAGATAGAATATCTTCCAATTGTGCTTTAGTTGAAATTACAAAAGGACGGTCTTTAGCTTCAGAATTATTAAGATTTTCAATGGTTTTAATTAAGATTTCTTTAGCTTTAAATGATTCATAACCTTCAATTAAAGATTCTACTTCATTCATAATTTTACCAACTTCACATCTTACTACTTGTTCAATTAACTCAATTCTTTCCCGGCAAGCCAGTTTGGAATCTTCGATTCCTTCTAAACTTTCATCAGAATTAAAAATAATAGTTTTATTTTGATTTCCATCTTCATAGTTTAGTTCTATTTGTTTATTTTCAGAACCTTTGGGAATGTTTAGCATTACCCACATAGGTTTATTAGAAATGACTGAACCTACTGAAAATGTATTTCCTTCTTCAGCAATAGGTTCAATACATTTCCAATCATCTGGAAATTTAATTGAAACATTGGAAGAAATTTCAGATTTCAAACCCCCAATCATATCGCCTAAAGATTCAGGTAATGAAATTTCATTTTGAATAAAACTGTAAGCACCGTGAGTTTTGGTAGATAAAGCTTTCATTAGTTTGCTATTATGATTATCTCCATAACCTAAAGTATAAATAGGTTTTGAAGGTATATAAGATTTAACTAGAGAATAAATTCCATTTACTGATTTGACTCCTTGGTTAACATCACCATCGGTTAAAATTACAATTGCATTACAATCATTAATTTCTAGTGAGCCCAAACATGAAATAGCACATTCCAAGTTTGTACCACCTTCAGCTTTCAAATTATCAATCTCTTCAATAATAGAATTTTTATTAGAATTATTAATTTTCTCTTTTGATAAAATTATTTTTTCATTTGAACTGAAACCAATCAAAGTAATTATATCATCTTCCTCTAATATATCTACCAAAACTCTCAATGTTTTCTTAACTGAATTTATTCTTATTCCTTCCATACTACCACTTGTATCAATCAAAAGTGCAATATTAATTTTCTTTGATTCAACATTTCCTACTCCTAAAATTTTAATACCCATAGTATTGTGGTTTAGATTAGGATTATTTAAATAAGTTGCCTTTACATTTATTTTATTAGCCATAATAATACATAATTATAATATAAAATATAATTCTCAATTTTTTTTTATATTATTGATTAAATGAAGGAAAATAAATCTCTTTATGAAGATAATCATCCTCAAACTTCTACTAAAGGAACTGGATTTAAAGATAAAGAAAAAGCTTTAGAAACATTAAAAATTATAAAAGATAGAGATATGAAATATCAAAAACAGGTAGTTTTAACAATGTATAATAGAGCTAAATTTCATCCACACCAAACTGAAGGAATGCGAGAGGCAATGAAAGTTTATAATGATTGGATTAGTAAAAATATAGTAAAAAAGTAAATTCATAAAAAAATTGAAAATAATATATACTATTTATTATATAATATATAATGGAATCAAATAACGGGTTTGACTATTATAAAGTTTTTGATGATAATTTAGCAAAAGCAAAAGAAAATACTGCTATAAAACAATTACTAAAACAAAATTTTTGTCATCAATGCTATCGTAACAGATTGCAACACAATAATGACAAATTTATTTTTTATTGTAATTTCTTTGAATTAGATAGTGAATATCTAAAGGAAAATATAATTATATTTTAATTATAAAAAAAATATATATATATATATATATCTTCTTAATGGATGAAATTTATAAATTAAAATATTTAAAATATAAACAAAAATATATTAATTTAAAAGGAGGTCGTTTAATTGATATTTTAGATTCTCCAGGAAATAAACTCATTAAAACTAAATGCGATACAGTTGAAAACATTAAAAAAAATTTTGCTTTATGTAATAAAGTTAATGATAGCTTAGCTACTTCTGAAAATAGTTATATAATATTTTTATGGTTTTTAAATAGTATTAAAGAAGACGAAATTCAAACTCTTGAAAAAATTATTTTATTTCATAAAGTAAAAAGTAATAATGTTTTTATATTGTCTCATAATTCTTTTGATATGTTAACAAAGCATATATCTTTTGATACTAAAGAAAAATCTCCAGAAGAAATAAAAAATCATCTAAATTTCATTTCAATATTAAAACAAAAAAATATAAAAGTTGATAATGAAGATTTCATTCCAATATTTAAACAAAAAATTATAGATATTATAGGTTCTCATGAAAGTATTCCAGAATATAAATCAACTATTAATATTACTATTTATAACCTTACTCATGGAAACTTTAAAAATTTTAATTCTGATTTATTTTTAAATAGTGACGATCCCAAGGTATTCATTACTAAAAAACAGTATTTTGAGTGTATAAGTCCAATATTTGATTCTAAAAATTTTATAAATTTAAGTATTGTTAATAACAATTGTTATTCAACTTATATATTTCATGGATATTTTAAAAATGAAATGACTAAATTAGCAAAACATAATGAACTTGTTAATATATTTACTTATTCAACTAGACCATATATGAAATATTTATTTTATTTAAGATTTATTTTATTATTTTTTAGCAAAAGTAATATTGTAGAATATAGTAAAAAAACATCAGATAATGATAAGTTTAACCATTTCTTAACTATAAATACTTACATACAAAATAAATTAGATACAGATAGTACATTTGCTTCATCAGTAGAAACAATTTTTTATGAATCACTTTCGGAAATTAAAAGTAGTTTAAACAAATTTTTTTATTTCTTTCAACCTTTATGTAATTTTTCACATTTAGATCAAATATATAAAAAGTTAAATGAAAAATCTTTCAAAGATACCTATGCTTATACTGGTGCAAATATAAATTCAATAGATTTATATGAGGATGAGAATATTACTAATTCAATTAATCAATATCTAGAACAAAGTTCTTCTATGTCTTTAGATTCCTATTTAAAATTAGAAATTAATAACACTGAATTAGAATTAGATTTTAAATATAATAATAAATTTGATATAAATAAAAGTATTAAAGATTTAAATAATGAAATTAGAACAGATACTTTTGTCGACGAAGTGCTTACTAAAGATTATATGAATGTAGGAGGTTTAAATTCTTTAAATAATTTCTTAAATAATGATTTATTAAATAATGATTTATTAGAAAATAATTTATTAAAAAAATTAATAAAAATTTCTTTTATTGAACAAAAAGATATATTATTTGTTCCTATAGAACCAGATGATGTTAAAAGAGAAATTATGAGAAATAAAAAATTAATTGATTTATTATAAATATTTTTAATAACATATTTTATTAAAAAATTTTATTTTATTATTCTAAACTATTGCATATTTGAGTACTTCCTGAATATTTTTAACAGCAATAACTTTGAAAGAATTATCTTCTGGAGAATTACCTTCTCTTCTCATTATATCTAAATCTTCCATATAATCTTCAGGAATTAATGCTAATGTACAACCTGCTTTCTTTCCACCATGTAATTTAGCATTTAATTCACCTATAATACCAGCTTGGTCGCATAAATCAATTTCACCAGTGATACATATTTTATTATCTATTTTATTTCCACTTAATAATGAATAAATAGCTCCATTTAGGACCATCTTTTGGAGTTGCGCCATCTGGACAATGTATATGAATACCAAAAGTTTTCTTATTATGAGCATCTTCAGTTATTTTATTTTGTTGTTCAGAACTTAATAAATTAAAATTTAATAATTTTTTTAATTTATTAAAAAAATTGATTAATTGATTTTATAAATGCAAATGATATTTATAATGTCAAATGTTATTAAAATTAAAATAGATGAAACTGCTCCTAATTTTATCAAGGAATATTATATGAATTTTACAAATCATCATGAAGGAGATGCTGGTATAGATTTAATTGCTCCTTACGATGTAATTTGTAAAAGTGATAGAAATGTTTATACAATTGATTATTTAATTCAATGTGAATTTACTAATTATTTGCAAACTAAACAATCATATTATTTATACCCTAGGTCTTCAATAAGTAAAACTCCTTTAATGATGGCAAATAGCGTAGGAATTATTGATGCGGGTTATAGAGGAAATATAATGGCTAAAGTAAGAAATTTATCAGATGAAGAATATGTAATTAAAGCCGGAGATAAATTATTCCAGATTTGTTCATCTGATTTAAAAAGTATTAAGGTTCAAATAGTTACCGAATTGTCAGAAACAAGTAGAGGCAGTGGTGGTTTTGGTTCTACAAATAAAAATAATTAGGTTTAATAATTTATTAAAATGAAAATCATAAAAATTGTAAAATTTCCTGGTCCGAAATTTTTAAGAATGCCTAACCATTTTTCTATTTTTTCTGGGTCATAAGTAGGGAAAAACATTCTATATACTGAATAAGAACCATGAGTTAGGAATAAAAATATATCATAAATTAATCCAGATTCAGAATTTAATTCCTCTAATCTTCTTTCGTAAAATCTATCATTACCATTTACTTTATAACAAGCAATAGCTTCATTTAATCCATAACTTAAACCAATCATATAAGACATAAAAATAATTAAAGGTGTATACCAGTGAAAATATCCTTTAGTTGTCGTTAAATATGTAATTAATACTATATTAGTTAAATTATCTGTAACTAAATCAAGAGCCATTCCAAGTTTAGTACCCATATTATATTTTCTAGCCATTTTTCCATCTACACAATCTAATAAATAACCTAAAAAATAAGAAATACATGCAAAAGCTTTTTCATCAATATATAAATAATATAAAGCTAAAAATGTTAAAGAACTGCTCATATAAGTAACCATATTTGGTGTTAAACCAATATTTCTCATAGGGTCAACTAATTGATTAGCTATAGGGAAAAATATATAATTGTCTGTAATTGATTCATATTTAGCATCATCACCATATTTTTGATTATTATCATCATATATAGGTACCTTTTTTTTTGGTAAAGCAGTTTCTGGTAATATTTTTTTTTTATATTTTTTAATTTCTTCTTTAACTTCATCTATAATATTTGTAATTGAATTTTTATTTGTTTCGTAATTTTGTTTCACTTCATCTTTGATACGATTATACACACCAGTGTTTTTATTATCAAGAATAGTAGTTACATTTTCTGATATGATAGAATATGTATCTGATAAATTATCTGAAATATCATCATAATTAATATTAGACATTATATTAAGATAGAAATTTTAAATAAAATAAAATTAGTTAATTTTTTTATTTTAATTAAAAAACTCTTACAAATCTATTTTCAAGATGTTTATAGCCTTCTATATCTTTTTGTTCAATAATTTTAAAAATATCTTCTTGAACTTCTAATTTAATTTTCTTGTCTCTTTCATCTTTTGCGTCCAAATCAGGTCCTTTATTAATTTCCATTAAAGACGCACTTAAATCTAAAGAAGGAGCTACATCAGAACCAAATAATTGAAATAATGTATGATGGTGAAGTTTTTTATTTTTACATACTTTCATTGAAATAGCTTCAATAATATCGTGCATTAAATTATTTACATTTTTGTCCCATAATTTAGAGCTACCTGGACTTTTCTTATCTAAATATTGTCTAAAATCGTCTAAAGTTAAAGGATTTGTATCATAAATCTTTCTGTCAATATAACCAGTTGTAATATGTTTATCAAAATCCATGTCATTTTCATCATAAAATTTAGGTGTGTAATATACAAATCCTGCATCATGAATATAACCTTCAAGTACACCTTTTCTGCAAACTAATAAAGTATAATATCTAAAGTTGATTTTATGATTATTAATTAAAAAAGGATTATATAAATAATCTTGAACTAAGAAATAACCTTCATTATAACCTGACATAATATCTTCATATGTATTTACTAATTTTAAGCCTTCTTGTCTTTGAGCGTAATTTTTTAATATATACATATGACCATCTTTTTTGGCATTATTTTCATCAAAATGATTTTTAATTTGATTTAAATCTTCTACTTCATCCAAAAGATATGTTTTAGGCATTAAATTTTGGGCTTTATCTCCATAATAAGCTTTCAATAATTTCCATAAATGAACTTTGGAAGCAGGCCAGTCACAACCATCTACAAGAAAGATTTTCTTTCCATCTTTTTGATTTTCAAATGTTTTAACTTTTTCTTCACATGTATTATATTCACAAGGCATATAATAATCCCAATTCTTTTCATTGTTTTTCATTTTATATTTTTCAGCTACTTTACCCAATAAATCTGTTAAATGACATTCTGAATAAAAATCACTAAAATCTTCTCTATTCTTATTACTAGTTAATACTGCTTTGAAGATTAGGAAGATAATTATAATTATTAAAATAAAATCTAATTCCATTATATTAATTTAGAATTTATTTTAATATTTTTATAATAAAATTTTTACCTTAATAAATTGATTATCAAAGCTAAAATAGCACCTCTTAAAATTAATGAAGGATAATTTGTTGGTATCTTATTAAAATAAGGTATTTTTGTTATTGCTCTTATTAAATCAGGATGATTTAATATTATGAAAAGTAAGATTAATATAATTGGTTCTTTGATTTTAATTAATAAATTATATATTATTTCTTTCCATGATTTTTTTTCTTGTTTTTCTTCTTTTTCCTCTTCTGAATCAAAATCTGTATTTTCTAAATTTTCTATTTTTTTTATTTTTTTAGGTTCTAATTCTTTTTTAAAATTAATATTAGAAGGTAATGGTCCATCAAAATGTTTTATATTATCAAAATTATCCAGATTTGTTTCCAAATCTTGTACAAAAGAATTTACACTAAATTTTTTTTTACAACTTGGTGCATCACATTCTTTAATTTTACTGTCACTAAAAGGTTCTCTTTCAGTATATTTTAATTCTCTATTAATAAAATCTGTTTCATTATTTCTTATTTTATTTATTGAAGTACTCATATCTGTATTATTCAATAATTCTCTTTCTAAATCATCCATTATTATAAATTAGAATTTATTTATATTTTCTAAATATACATTGTCTAATATTCTATACTTATTTTTTATTATTTTTTTACCATTTTTATCAATTTGCTCTTCTAACCATTTATTATCTGGTTTAAATGGTGGTTCTAAAATTTTAGATAGTTTCAAAATTTTATTTACCTCATCTAAAGTTATATGTCCTCTAATATCTTCAGTTAATTTAGTAAAAATAAAACATTTTTCTATTGGACAGGATACTAATGTTCCTAAAACATCTTTCATACCATATTCTGATTTTAAATACCAAATATTAATATTATGCTTCAAAAATGCTATTTCTATTTTTGTATACCTTTCACTATCAAAAAATTTATTTGCATAATTTTCTAAATCTCCAAAAAATTCTTCTTCTCTCCAGGAGTCATATACTCCTTCCCAAACTACTACCGATGTAAAACCTCTTCTTTTTAAAACCTTATATAAATCACTAGAAGTAAAATCTACAAATACATTATTTTCATTGGTATCTATCAATGTTGGTGTGTAACTTTTAATTAACATACAATTACCTTTTACTATTTCGTTTTCCATATGCAATAAAGTAGCCAGCTCGTTATGTTCCAAATTACTTTTTTTATTTAAAGTATCAAGATAAATTATTTCATAAATATAATTTACTTCATCTGATATAGTTTCTGTCATTAAATGAGTGTTATTTCCATCTGAACCTATTTTTAAAAGCTCTTCTAATTTATTAAAGAATTGATCAGGTTTTATTTGATATGTTTTTACAAAAGGTAAACTAATTATATTTTGAATATAATTAGGATCATTCCAATCTAGATTTTTTATTGAACCTGGTTCAATTATCATTACAAAAAAAGGCTTTTCATTAAATATTTTCAAGTCAGACATTAAATATTTAATGGAAATTGTTTTTATATATATTTTATAATTTATCTTCAATTAATTGAGAATAAACATCATTAATTTTTTCTTTTTGTAATATTACCACAGGATTTTGACTAAAGAATTTTTGATTTGCTCCTTTTTCATGAGGAATAAATGATTCTTTATCTACTAAATATAGAAATCTTTTAGATTTTAATTTATCTAATGCCTGTGGTTTTAATTCCGTAATCTTAATTTCTTTTCCATTGTAATCTTTTTTCAGTTCTTCTTTTTCAAAATTATATGAACCTAAAAGTGCTATATTTGCATCTTTATAAGCTAAAAGTTTATCATTCTTTTTCGGATGCATTTTAGAACCTAAATTATAAGGTTCTTTAGTTGCAATCCATAAACCAGGTAAATCAATAGTTTCACTTTCAATTAAATTTAGGATAGTTTTTAATTGTTCATAATCTTTTTCTAAATACCCTACTTTTTTGAAAGCACCGGTTACATTATTAATTTTTTTAGATAAATGTTCATAATCTAAATTTTCAATTGGATATTTTCCATTAATAATATCATCTCTATGAGTATCTAAATTATATTTGATTAGATTTTTAATATCGTTATCGCTATTTTTAATATAAAATTTAAGATGTGTATTTAAATTAATTTTTTTATTTAAACTTTTGAAATGATTATTTTGACCTATTAATATATTTTTTTTATTTAATTTAATTTTTTCCCCTAATAATTCTAAAAAAGTATTTTCCCAATATAAAGTCATCTTTTTTTCTACATCCTTGAATTTATCATTTTTATTATTTTTCATTTTTTGATAATTTTTATACATTGAATCCATATTTTTATCTAATAAAATAGTTTGATTTATTTCATCTAAATCTATTGGATTGAACAAATTTTTATTAATTGTATTACTAAATTCAGTTTTCAAAACAGGATTTAATCCTACAATATGGCAAGTTAAACAGTTTTCGTCAGTATTCTTTTTAGAATTTTTTTTACTTATTTTTTTATCCATTAAAAATAACTTTGAAAATAATAATTTAAAAATATTTACTGTGATATTAGTAAGTATAAATCTATGTCAGAAATTATAACTAATATTATGCCTAAATCTATCACATATACTAAATCTTGGCATTCCTTTTCAGATCCTAATAGTCAAATTCAAAAATTATTATTTGAGTTAAAAATTACTACTAATAATACAACTAAAATATTTAGAAATTTAGAAAGTGACAATCATTCTTCTCTTATTATTTTAAAAGATCAAATTAAATTTTCAGATATTCAAAAATTTACAATTTGTGTTTCAAAATTACCTTTCGAAATTAAATCAATTTATGAATTAGAAGGAATTATAAATCATAATCAATCTTTTTATACTGAAAAAAATGATAATTTATATGTAGAATTTTCTCAAAATTCTAATGGATTTACCATTTGTAATTGTTCCTATTTAAAAAATCTTTAGAAAAAAAATATATGTTAATATTAATGAGTGAAGTAAATTATTCAATTCCAAAAAAGAAAACTGAAAATTCAAAATATATTTATAAAATTAATGAACAAAATTCACAAATTTTTATTTTCGAAATTATATTTTATGACTATGAAGGAAAAAATTCTAAAATCCGTCGTATTAAAAGAGGTAGTCAAGGAAATGTAGTATCAGAAGCTGATAATATTATATATAAAAACATTGAATATATTAAAATAGCTATTTTAGATAGTAATAATATTAAAAATCAAATTCAAGCAAAAATTATTTTAGACCATTCTACAACTTATACAACATATATTACAAATGAAATATATTTAGAATTCAATAGTGATAAAAATGGTTATATGGAATGTAATTATAATATTCCCCAAAAATACTAATTATTTAGTTAAAAATAATTTTAACTAAATAATATTAGATGATTATTAATGAAAATATTAATTTAGAAGAAAAAAATATTTTAGAAGGAGATAATTTAAACTGGACAAATGATATAGATATATTACTTGCGGGTTGGTGCGATAATGCCAAATGTTTTGAATGGATGCATACAGAATCAAATTCTTTATTTGCAAAACGAGCAAAAATATTTATGATTACAATTAACTTATTAACTGCGTTTTCTGGATTAAGTAATGTAATAGCTGGAGGAATAACTATAAATGGTTTTCAAATTTCATGGCTTTTTGGTGGTATTTCTATTTTTGTTTCTACATTAAATATGCTTCAAGATAAACTAGCTTATCAACAGGTAGCAGTTAAACACGAAAAATTCGCATCTGCATGGGGAATAATTAGAAATAAAATAGAAGAAATTGTTTCATTACCAATTTCAGCTAGAAGAGATTGTAAAACATTTTTAAGATATATTAAAGCAGATATTAATCAAGTTTCATTAGATGGTAATTCCTTAATACCTAAAGAAATAAGAATAGCTTGTTATAATAATTTTAAAGATATTCTTGATTTTAACATTCCTGATATTTGTGGACAAATGGAACATACAAAAGTATATATTAATAAACAAAAATATCCCCCTTTATTAATTAATTGTGAAAATTAAAAAAATTGCTTAAAAATTATTTTCTACATTCAATTAGATTACAATGGTTCAAAAATGTGAGGCTTGTAAAACTAGAAAAATATCAGGATTAATGTCATTCTCTTGTAAATGTGAATATAAAATATTATGTTCTAATTGTAGAATGCCAGAAAGTCATTCTTGTAAATATAATTTTAAAAAAGAAGGTCATATAGAACTATCAAAACAAAATCCCAAAATAGAAGCTGTAAAATTAATAAAAATATAAAATAAAAATATAAAAATAAAAATATTTACTTATTATAAAAATCTAATAATATGTATATATATGAATCAAAATTTTTATTATTCTGAAGAAATTGAAGATTTTGCTAATGCTACAAATGCTCAAAAAAAAGCTCAACAATTAGCTAATCAAGCAAAAATTAAAGCAGCTGCGCATGTTAGACAACAAAATCAAATTAAGGCACAAATTAAAGTTTATGAAAAACAAATATTAGCTGAAAAAAATAATATTAAAAAAATAAATGATAACATTAATAGAATAAAAAAAAGAGATTTATTAAAAATAACTAGTAAACAAGTTAAAGCACAAGATAACATAGTTATACAAAATAGTTTAAAAAATATAAATTTAGTTAATCAAAAAATTAAAAAAATCAATATACTAATCAATAATTTAAGAGCGAAACTTGATCCTGTACCTACACCTAAGATTACTTATTCAGTTAACGGTCAAATTACTAATACACCTGGACCTACAATTACTTTAGTTCCTACAAATTCATTTAATCCAACAACTATGCCATCTACTGGTATAACTTTTGCTCCTACCTCTGGACCTACCTCTTTTGTTCCTACCTCTTTTGTTCCTACCTCTGGACCTACCTCTTTTGTTCCTACCTCTGGACCTACCTCTTTTGTACCTTCGTCAGCACCTACCTCTTTTGTACCTTCGTCAGCACCTACCTCTTTTGTACCTTCGTCTGGATCTACCTCTTTTGTACCTTCATCTGGACCTACCTCTTTCATCCCTTCATCTTTAGTTTCTAGTTCTGAATCTATTACATTTGCACCTTCATCAGCACCTAGCTCTTTTGCACCTTCATCAGCACCTAGCTCTTTTGCACCTTCATCAGCACCTACATCTTTTGTACCTTCATCAGCACCTACATCTTTCGCACCTTCATCAGCACCTAGCTCTTTTGCACCTTCATCAGCACCTACATCTTTCGCACCTTCATCAGCACCTACATCTTTCGCACCTTCATCAGCACCTAGCTCTTTTGCACCTTCATCAGCACCTAGCTCTTTTGCACCTTCATCAGCACCTACATCTTTTG
>Ga0114959_10003488_pt1 | contig 12334 bp, 11 predicted proteins | sample C_130625_EF_Meta_FD_87317 | JGI IMG/M metagenome (GOLD analysis project Ga0114959, IMG submission 87317) | Freshwater microbial communities from Lake Croche, Canada to study carbon cycling - C_130625_EF_MetaG | ecosystem: Environmental > Aquatic > Freshwater > Lake | place: Lake Croche, Canada...
GCCCCAGAACAGCGGCTCGAGGATGCTCTGGCGGAGCTTGGAAAGATCGTTGAAACCCCTGAGGCCAACATCATCAAGTTGCCGAACATCTCGGCCTCGATACCCCAGCTCAAGGCGGCGGTAGCGGAGCTCCAGTCGCAGGGCTTCAATGTGCCGGCGTACCCAGAGGAAGTGACCGGGGAGGAGGACGCAGAGGTGCTCGCTCGCTATAAGAAGGTGCTCGGCTCGGCCGTTAATCCAGTTCTTCGTCAAGGGAACTCTGATCGGCGAGCCCCAGCTTCGGTAAAGAACTATGCCCAGACCCACCCGCATCGCATGGGTGCGTGGTCCAAAGATTCCAAGACCAACGTCGCCACCATGGGAAGCGATGACTTCTTTTCCACCGAGGTATCAACCACCATGACCCACGCAGGGGAACTCAGTGTTTCGCTCACTGGCGTTGACGGCTCGGTCACAGCGCTTCGGGGGCCGATCTCGGTGCAGGCGAGCGAGGTCATCGATGCTGCCGTCATGAAGGCCGAAGCCCTCGATGCCTTCCTCATGAAGCAGATCGCCCGTGCGAAGGCAGAGGGAGTGTTGTTCAGCGCTCACCTCAAGGCAACAATGATGAAGATCTCAGACCCAATCATCTTCGGACATGTGGTTCGCGCTTTCTTCCCCCAGACCTTTGCCACGTACGGCGATTCGCTCGCTGCAGCTGGCTTGTCGGCAAATGATGGGCTCGGGACAATCTTTGGAGGCCTCGAAGCACTGCCCAACGGCACCGAGATTCGAGCAGCGTTTGATGATGAGCTCGCTTCGGGCCCGGCGCTGGCCATGGTGGACTCCGAGAAGGGAATTACCAACCTTCATGTCTCTTCGGACGTGATCGTTGACGCATCGATGCCAGCGATGATTCGAACTTCTGGTCATATGTGGGGCGCTGACGGCGCCGAGCACGACACGTTGGCCGTCATCCCGGATTCAAGTTATGCCAGCGTCTACCAAGTGGTGATCGATGACTGTCGGGCGCACGGAGCCTTTGACCCCGCCACGATGGGTTCGGTTCCCAACGTTGGCCTCATGGCCAAGGCGGCTGAGGAATACGGCAGCCACGACAAGACCTTTGAGATCCCCACCGATGGCGTGGTCACGGTGAGTGATCAAACTGGTGCAGTGATCTTCGAGATTCCAGTGGCCACTGGGGATATTTTCCGAATGTGCCAGACCAAAGACATTCCAATTCGAGACTGGGTCAAGTTAGCCGTCACTCGAGCTCGAGCAACTGGGGACCCGACGGTGTTCTGGCTCGATGAAGCACGTGCGCACGACGCCCAGTTGATTGCCAAGGTCAGGGTCTACCTCGCCGATCATGACACCAGTGGCCTCGACATTCGTATTTTGTCGCCCGCTGATGCCACAAGATTTTCCCTCGAGCGTATTCGAGAAGGGAAAAACACAATCTCGGTGACCGGCAACGTCCTCCGCGACTACCTCACCGACCTCTTCCCAATCTTGGAGCTCGGCACAAGCGCCAAGATGCTTTCGGTGGTCCCATTGATTGCCGGTGGTGGCCTCTTCGAGACCGGTGCAGGTGGTTCTGCCCCTAAGCATGTTCAGCAGCTGGTGAAGGAGAATTATTTGCGATGGGACTCACTAGGTGAGTTCCTTGCTCTGGCAGTCTCCTTTGAGCAGCTGGCAATTCAGACAGGTGATGCTCGTGCACAAATCCTTGCCGACACCTTGGACCGTGCGACCGGGACGTTGTTGAATGAGGACCGCTCGCCCAGCCGCAAGCTTGGAGGAATCGACAACCGCGGGAGTCACTTTTATCTCGCCCTCTACTGGGCACAGGAGTTGGCCGGCCAGAGCGGCGATGCCGAGTTGGCGGCCACCTTTGGTCCAGTAGCCAGGGCCCTCGAGGATCACGAGGCCCAGATCGTCGCTGAGCTTGTCGGCGTCCAGGGATCCCCAGCCGATATCGGCGGGTACTACCGACCGGATCCAATCAAGGCCGACGCGGTGATGCGTCCTTCAGCCACCTTTACTGCTGATCTCGCACTCTTAGACTGACCAGTGAGGCGCTGAGCTGGCGAGGGGGGACCATGGGCAATGAGGTTCTGGTCGAATATGACGGGACACTGTGTGTCCTGACGCTGAACCGACCCGAGCGGCGCAATGCCTTCACGGCTGATTCCTATCGCCAGTTGGCCGAGGCGCTTCGATCAGCGGATGCTGATTTGACCACTCGAGCAGTAGTGGTGAGAGGAGCTGGTCAGGGGTTCTGTTCAGGTGTGGACCTTGAAGCCCTAGCGGCAGATTCGAGTACCGGCCTGCTTGCTCCTGCGTTCGACATGCTTCTCGAAGCACTTGTCGAGATAGATGTTCCTCTCCTCGGAGCCGTCCATGGTGCAGCTATCGGCGTTGGGGCAACCATGCTGCTGCACTTTGACTATGTCGTGTCGGCGAACGACGCCAAATTTCGGTTTCCCTTCGCCCCCATGGGCATCCTTCCCGAGGCGGCAAGCTCATGGACCCTACCCCGCCTCGTTGGGCCACAACGAGGCGCTGAGCTATTGCTGAGTGGACGATTCTTTTCTGGAGCCGAGGCGGTCCAGTTCGGAATGGTGGCGGAATGCGTAGTGCAGGAGCTCGTTGAGATCAGGGCTCGAGAAGTGGCAGCCGGGATCTGTGAACATGAACGAGAGGTCCTCCGATCCACGAAACGCCTGCTTCGAGAACCTCATCGAGCCGATCAAGCGGGGGCCTTGGCCCGTGAGCGGACCGAAGGCGCTTCGCTTGCGCAGCGGTTGAGCCGTCCTTGAGGGGAGTCGCTTCTGAGGGACCTCGCTGGTAGGTTGAGGGCTTCGACTGAGTTACTGAAAAGGAAGACACCATGGCCTTCGAACTGCCCGCACTCCCTTATGAGCTTGACGCCCTTGCGCCTCACGTCTCGAAGGAAACCCTCGAGTTTCACTACGGGAAGCACCACCAGACCTACGTCACCAATCTGAACAATCTGGTCGAGGGAACTGACGATGCCTCGAAGAGCCTTGAGGACATCATCCTCAGCTCCGACGGGGGCCTCTTCAACAATGCCGCCCAGGTTTGGAACCACACCTTCTACTGGAACTCGCTTTCGCCCAATGGCGGCGGCGCACCGACCGGTGCCATTGCCGACAAGATTGGCGCAGCGTTCGGTAGCTACGAGAACTTCGTTACTGAGTTCTCCCAAGCTGCGATCACACAGTTTGGCTCGGGTTGGGCGTGGCTCGTTGAAGATGGTTCTGGCCTTTCGATCCTGAAGACTGCCAACGCTGACCTTCCTATGAAGCACTCGGCCAAGGCGATCCTGACGATTGACGTCTGGGAGCACGCCTATTACATCGACTACCGAAATGCGCGCCCCAAGTACGTTGAGACGTTGATCAACAGCCTGATCAACTGGGACTTCGCAAACGGAAACCTCGGTTAAGTACTCAGAGTTCGCGACCAACCCGGCCGTTAATGGCCGGGTTGGTCGCGTCCAGAGGGTCTAGCGTCATTGCCGTGGAATACCGTGACGTTCTCATCATCGGTGCCGGCCTCTCGGGTATCGGGGCAGCGGTGCACCTTGAGAAGCGTTGTCCCGGTCGCTCCTACGCCATTCTTGAGGGACGAGAGGTTCTGGGTGGAACCTGGGATCTGTTTCGTTACCCAGGTATTCGTTCGGACTCTGACATGCACACCCTTGGCTATGAGTTCAAGCCATGGGTAGCGGAAAAGGCAATTGCTGACGGCCCTTCGATCCTTGCGTACGTGCAAGAGGCGGCCGAGGAACATGGAGTCGTCGAGCACATCCGCTATTCACATCGAGTCGTCCGAGCCTCGTGGCGTTCTCATGAGGCGCGTTGGCACGTAGTGATCGACCACCAGGGAACAGAAGTCGAAATGACCTGCTCATTTCTGTTGGCCTGTTCGGGGTATTACCGCTACGACCACGGCCACCTTCCTGAGATCGAAGGTTTGGGGCAATTCAAGGGGGTGGTCCTTGAGCCCCAACTCTGGCCGGAGGAGTTTGACCCGGCCGGCAAAGAGATCGTGGTCGTTGGTTCCGGTGCGACTGCCGTGACCTTGGTACCAGCACTGGCCGATCTTGGGGCCCGGGTGACCATGCTTCAACGGACTCCGACGTGGATGGCAAGTCGCCCCACCGTCGACAAGATCGCTGTCTGGCTGCGGCGAGTGCTTCCTGAACGAATGGCTTATCGCGTCACCCGAGCGAAAAATACTCGGTTCCAGCAGCTTCTCTATCGGCGAACCAGAACGAATCCGGACTCGGTGGCCAGGGCACTTCTCGGTCGGATCAAGGATCAGCTCCCTGAAGGGGCCGATCTGGCTGACTTCACCCCTCCCTACAACCCTTGGGATCAGCGGCTCTGCCTCGTGGCCGATGGTGACTTGTTCAGGGCAATGCGAAACGGAACTGCCGAAATAGTGACCTCCCAGATTTCGAAGGTCACCCCGGAGGGAGTGGAACTTCGCGACGGCCGAGTCCTGCCTGCAGATGCGATTGTCTTGGCGACTGGCCTTGAGGTCGAAGTGCTTGGTGGAGTGTCGTTCGATCTTGACGGCGAAACGATCGACTTCGCCAAGACCATCACCTATCGAGGCTGCATGTACAGCGATATTCCGAACTTGGCGTCGGTCTTCGGTTATGTCAATGCATCCTGGACGCTTCGATCTGACCTGATCGAGCGGTTCGTGTGTCGGGTCGTGAATCGCATGGCAGCCACGGGCGCAACCACGGTGACGCCGGTGGTCGCCTCAGAAACCCCGATGGACCTTGCGCCGTGGATCAGCGGATTCACCCCTGGTTACTTAACCAGAGCACTTGATGTGCTTCCTCGACAAGGCACTCGAAACCCTTGGAGTAACGACCAGGACTACTGGCAGAACCGCAAGGTCCTTCTCGAGATGCCACTTGAAGGCGGAGAGTTGCAGTTCAGTCGCTAAAGGGAGCGAGCTATGGCTGAGGTGAAGTAACTCCACGGTCGTGGTCCCGAGGCGAATCGCTGGTCGAGTTCGATGATTTCGAAGCCTGCGGTAGCGAGAAGCCGTGGAACATCACGAATGAGTTCGCACCCCCCACAGGCATAGCGTTCAATGCCATTAAGGCGGTGTTGCCAACGTTGCGTCGTCGGGTCAGGAGCGAGCCCATGCTCAAGCACATGGAGGTCTGCTCCTGGCTTGAGGATTCGCCGAATTTCGCTGAGCACCACAAGTGGGTTGCTCACCGTACAGAGGGTGAATGTCGACAGTGCTCCATCACAGGAGTTGTCGGCGAGCTCGATGGAATGTCCGTCAAGGCCGACCACCTCGACAGCAATGCTTGATGCGGCGATTCGCGATTCGGCGATTCGGCGGGCCACCAAGGAAGGTTCGACGGCGAGCACTTTTGTGACGGCCGTGGGGTAACAGGGGAGATTCGAGCCACCGGCAAAGCCGATCTCCAACACCACGCCAGAGAGACCATCAGCGGCTCGAGTCCGGTCTGCCTCCATGGCCTTCGATCCGCAGGCCATGTCAATCATTCTCGGAAGAATCCGATCGTTGTAGAAGCCCATGGAGGATCCGATTAGGCAGAAAGGAAAGGAGCGACTCGGTCCTTGGGTCGACCGATGATGGCGGTGCCGTCTCGGACAATCACTGGGCGTTGAAGAAGTTCGCCGTGAGCGGCAAGGACATCAGCGATCTGCTCCGGACCCTGCACAGCGTCCTCAGTAAGCCCGAGCTTGGCGAAGTTGGCGTCTCGACGCACGAGATCGGTAGCAGGGTCCTCAAGCATGTCGATGAGGTCCAGTAGTTCTTGGCGGCTGGGGCGCTCTGCCTTCAGCATGTAGCGGCGCTCGTTGACTGCGAGCCCGAGCTCAGCAGCCACCTCAACGGCATGGCGCGAAGTTGAGCAGTTGGGATTATGGAAAATGGTGATGTCAGCCATGAATCTTGACGCTACCCGGACTGGACGGGGCCTGCTCAGGAGTAGTCGTAGAAGCCGCGTCCGGACTTTCGGCCCAGCATCCCGGCTTGCACCATGCGGGTCAGCAGCGGCGGCGGGGCGTAGGTGGGCTCACGGAATTCTTCGTAGAGCGATTCGGCCACTGCGTGGATCGTGTCGAGCCCGATCATGTCGCAAAGCGTAAGGGGTCCCATCGGGTGAGAAAGGCCCAACTGCACACCAGTATCGATATCTTCGGCCGAGGCAAAGCCTGCTTCAAGCATACGAATAGCGTTCACAAGGAACGGGGCCAGGAGGGCATTGACCACGAAGCCTGATCGGTCCTGCGAGAGGATTGTCGTCTTGCCGAGCTGCTGGTCCACGAAGGAACGGGCACGAGCGGTGACTTCTTCGTCAGTCAGGAGGGAAGGCACCACCTCGACAAGTTTCATCACCGTGGGTGGGTTGAAGAAGTGCAGCCCGAGGATTGCTCCAGGACGTGAGCTGGCCATAGCAACCTGAATGACAGGAATTGACGAGGTATTGGTAGCAAAGATTGCCTCTGGGTCAGTAACGGTGCGGTCGAGATCGGAGAAGATCTTCTCCTTCACCGCCAGATTCTCGGCAACGGCTTCGAAGACGAACTGCCGATCAGCGAGGTCGGAAAATTCAGTCGTCACTCGGAGGCGAGCCAGTATTTCGTCGTGGGTTGTCTGGTCGATCTTTTCGTTCTTGAGCGCCCGGCCAAGCGAGGCGGTGAGTTTGGCTCGAGCTGCCTCGGCGGCATCGTTAGAGATCTCGAAGATGAGGACGTCACAACCACCCCGAGCGCAGACTTCGGCAATTCCGGCGCCCATCTGACCGCCACCCACCACGCCAACGCGTTCGATTGCCATTTCTGCTCCATCCTCTCGAAACGTGGACCCCGGTGGGTTCGCGCGAATGCTTCGAATCCTACGCAAGCTAAAGGGGAGGCTCGTTCAGTCGAGGAGGTAGGAGGTCATGGAAAGGGAACCGAGCTCGCAGCCTTCGATCAACGTCCGGCAGGTGGCCCCTTCGGCGGCGGCAAGGCCGGCCAGGTAGGCAAGTGGAAGAAAGTGTTCAGGGGTGGGCACGGCAAGGCCGTAGGCCCCGAAGGTCGCGGCTCGTCCCAACTCGCCTGGAGCAGTGGTCATGAGCTGGCGAACCTGAGCGTCGAATTCCTGAGCCCAGGGAGCACCGCTCCCCGGTGCGCCCCAATCAATCATGGCGAGGTTGTGGACAACGTTGCCGCTTGCCACCACCATGATTCCTTGCTCGCGAAGCGGAGAAAGGGCGTGACCCAGCGCGAGGTGATGCTCAAGGGGTTGTGTGGCATCGATGGACAGTTGGAGGACCGGAATATCGGCATTCGGAAACATGTGGACCAGAAGGGACCACGATCCGTGGTCAATCCCCCAAGAGTCGGTATCGAGTCCACAGGAAAGCGGGGAGAGGGCCTCCACTACTTCAGCGGCAATGTGGGGGGAGCCCGGGGCTGGGTAGATCACCTGAGAGAGCTCGACAGGGAAGCCCGAGAAGTCGTGGATCGTCCGGGGTTGTTCCATGGCCGTGACTGCAGTCAGGTTGACGAACCAGTGCGCCGAGATCACGAGAACGGCTCGAGGCGAGCCGGCGAGGGAAGCGATTGAACGCCACGACTCGGTGTAGCGATTGTGCTCAAGCGCATTCATCGGATTGCCATGCCCGAGGAAAACTGCAGGAACCTTCACAGAATTACGGTACCCCACGTCGGGAAAACACGGCCTTCACCGGCGAAGATGCATGGTCAGTACAGGTGCCAGTTGCTGGCATGAGGACGAGTTCGTCCTTGGTCCCGTTTCTCGAGAAGACCGGGCTCTAACATTTCGGTGCAAGTCATTCCAAGGAGAGGAACTCATGTCACAAACAAGTCCTGAAGCAACTGCCGCTGGTAGTGCAGCCAAGTTCGTCTGGCAGCTATCGCTGTTAGTCGGAGTCATCACGTTGATCCTCGGGATCATCTTGACTTCCCACCCGACGACGTCGCTCAACGTCATCTGCGTCATTATCGGCCTTCTTCTCATCGTGGGTGGTCTGTTCCACTTCGTCCGCGTCATGGATGCCGATGAGCACCACCGAGTGTGGCTCGGAATAGCCGGCCTTCTTGAGGTGGTTATCGGCGTGGTGCTCATTCGTCACCTGCACCTCACCTATGCGCTGATTGGACTGCTTGTCGGCATCTCCTGGATTGTCCAGGGCGTTGTGGCGTTCATGGTGGGGATTCTTGGCTCAGAAGGCCGAGGCCGTATCTGGCAGATTCTTTTCGGCTTGGTGTCGCTGGCCGCAGGTATCGTCGTCGTCGCCGTTCCGGCGAACTCGATCAAAGTTCTGGCTGTCTTGCTTGGGATCTGGTTCTTGGTGATCGGCGTGTTCCAGATCATCAATGGGCTTGTGCTTCGCCACGAACTGAAGTCGTAAGTCGCATCACGCTCGTTCACGAGCGCTTGAACGAAGGGGTGCCGCTCGCCGGTGCCCCTTCGTCGCGTGTGGGGACCTAGGACTTCGGGGGAGCGGCAGGAATCCGAGATCGCAGACGCTTTAGATTCCCCCGCCAAATTTTGCGGAGGATCGGTCCGGCAACGGCAGCACCGAGTGCACCGCCCATCCACAATGGAAACCGCAACTGTTCTGTCCAAATGACCCGAGTCTGCTGTTCATCGATGGGTTCAATCAGGAATTCACCGCGACCTTCGAAGACGCCTCGATGGGCAACCTCGATGAGGCGACCTTCTTCCCAGCGAGTGACCACCATCTCATCGGTGGTGCGTAAGGGCCCAACTTTGGTCGCGCAAGAGAACGCTGTGCCTTCTCCTCGACGCTGCTCAGAGTGGAACTCCAGAGCGACAGCATCTGCCATCCATTCGACATGAGACTCGAGATCGCTGAGCTCAGCCCAGACGTCTGATTCAGAAGCCTCGATGACAATGGTGAGTTGGAGTTGACTCATCGGCCGAGCAGTGTAGGACTGAGACGGCGCCAGTCATCGAGTGGTGGTTGAGAAAAGTCGGAGTTGAGAATCTGAATGGCCACGTGGTCAGCGCCTGCAGCAAAGTGCTCATCGACCCGGGCGTAGATTGCCGATTCGTCTCCATGGGCGATGATTCGATCCATGAGGAGATCGGAGCCACCATCGGCGAGGTCAGCCTCGCTAAAGCCCTGGCGGAGAAAGCTGTTCCGATAATTCGGCAACTGTAAGTAGGTGGACAGGTGTCCACGGGCTACTTCTTCCCATGAGGCGTCATCGCTCAGCACCACTCCTTGTTCGACGCTCAAGAAGCCGTCAGGTCCGAGAAGGTCTCTCGCCCCTCGAGTGTGTTCAGGCGTCACGAGATAGGGGAGGGCACCCTGGGCTGCGGTTCCGGCCAGGGCAAGCATTTTTGGACCCAAGGCAGCAATTAATACAGGTGCAGACTCATCGGTCTCGACAGATCGTGGGTTGTAGTTTCCCATTCCCGAAAGGTAGGCGGCCATGGCGCTGTAGGGCTTTTCATAGGCATGCCCGCGCCGCTCAATGAGTGGAGCATGGCTCACGCCCAGACCAAGGATGAACCGGCCCCCTGAAGCGCTTGAGAGAGTTTGGGCCCCGCTGGCGGCTGCGATCGGATCTCGAGCCCAGATTTGGGCGATATCGGTGCCGATGACGATGGTGCTCGTTCCGTGGAGCAGGAGAGAGGAAGACGTGAATGCTTCACGACCGACCGACTCAGGAGTCCAATAGGCGGCGAAGCCCAGTTCTTCGGCAAGGGCAGGTGCTTCGGCGCATCGATGAGGAGGCAGCGCTTCGTGGGCAAAGGACCACAGACCGACTCGACCTCGGATCTTTTCAAGTGCACTTGGCATAACGCCTCCTCGTTGCCACCAAGCCTAGAGGCCAGGTGCAGTGGGCTGCGTGGCCAGAATTTGAGGGAGGCGGCAGAATGGGCCACATGGTTTATGTCCACCTCGCCATCGCAGGCTTTGCGGTCCTCGGGACCCTCACAGCGATCCTGCCTGTTCGGCGCGAGCCATTTGCGACTCCAGAGTTCTTCAGTGGTTTTCTCATTCCAGAGCTTGCCGGGCAGTTCTTTCTCCTCTACGGGGTGCTTGCTTGGGGTTTGAGTGCACTTCACGTTGGCCGAGGCACGCTGGGCCATGTGGCGCTGGGGCTCGACGCGGTGACGCTCTCAGGATTGGCATTTCTCTTTATCAATGGGCTTCTCACCCGCCGAGTCGTGGAGCAAGAGTTGCTTGACACGCCGGGCTTTGAGCTCCAGGTAGTGAGTGGCCCCATGGCATGGTGTCGCTGGTGGCGGACGCTGATTGCAATTCCCCTCCCGGGACGAGGTTTGCAGGTTCACAAGAACCTTGCCTACGTGGAGGACGGACTCAAGTCCCACATGATGGACATCATCGTGCCTCGCAAAGATGTCAAGGGAGCGCCGGTCTTGGTCTATGTCCACGGAGGAGCATGGGTTCTTGGTGACAAGCGTGAGCAGGGAAAGCCAATGCTCTATGAGATGGCTTCTCGGGGTTGGGTCTGTGTTTCCATCAATTACCGACTTTCACCGAAAGCTACGTGGCCCGATCACATCGTGGACGTGCTCAGCGCCATTTCGTGGGTGAAGGAGAACATCGCCGAGTACGGAGGTGACCCAAGTTTTGTGGCACTTGGCGGCGGCTCTGCCGGCGGGCATCTCTGTGCACTCGCCGGCCTGGCAGCGGGGGACCCAGCCTTTCAACCGGGATTCGAGTCGGTCGACACCACCGTGCAGGCCTGCGTTCCGATCTATGGGGTGATGGATATGACGGCATCAAAAGAGGTGGGGGGTCGTTATGGGCCAGGCCTACGTCGCATTCTCGAAACCCAGGTGATGAAGGATCGAGTGGCGGAGAACCTTGCGCTGTTCGAAGCAGCATCGCCAATGCACCGCCTTCGGCCTGACGCGCCACCGTTCTTGGTGCTGCACGGGAGAAATGACACCTTGGTCCCTGTGGTGGTGGCTCGTACCTTTGTCGGCCTCTTCCGAGGGATTTCGAATGCGCCAGTGGCCTACGTCGAACTTCCCTTTGCACAACATGGCTACGACACCCCAGCCTCGCCGAGAACGACAGCAACCCTGCGTGGCATTGCCTCGTTCTTGGAAGCCACGCGCGAAGAACACCGGCTTGCGGGAATCTGGAAGGAAACCATTCTTGAGGTGACCAGTGCTGGCGGCGTCACCCATCCCTCGGAACTCGCTGCTGAGAAGAAAGGGCCCGTCTGGTTAATCACTGGATGGAATCCTGGTGGTGTCGAGCGAGAGGAACCGCTTAACCGAGCAGCGAATCTCGAGCTCAAGGCGCTCCTCGACGATGCCGGTATTGAGTATCTCGCCGCCGCAGGCTCGAATCCCGCCTCTTCCTGGCGAGAGCCCGGCTTCTGCCTTTGGGGAATCGAACGCGACCGAGCAGCGCAGATTGGAGAGCAGTTTGGTCAGCTCGCCGTTTATGAGGTGGAGGCCACTGGAGTTTCGGTGGTGTGGTCGGCGACACAGCGCCTGACGAGGCTTAGCGGTTAACTACGAGGATTGAGGTTCCTCGGGAACAAGAATGACTTCGAGAGCACTCGGACCTTCGCTGAGTGACAGTTCCCGAACGCCGCCGGCGTCGATGAGATCCGAGCGAGCAGCTTCCAGCAGAGTAATTCGAGTTGCCTCACCGCCCACGGTGCAGCGCTCCACCTCGGTACGCATTGAACGCTTGGCCGCAGTCTTCTCTCGACGAATGGCAGAAAGAAGGTCAGCAGCCGCTTCAAAGACGCCTGCTGAACGCTCCGTCGAGAGTTCGAGCTCAGACGTGGTGGGCCAAAGGGCAGTGTGAACGGAGCCAACCTGCCACCAGCGCCAGACCTCTTCGGTGACAAAGGGGAGGAACGGGGCAAACAGTCGCAGAAGAACGCTCAGCGAATGGGCAAGAGCAGCCTGTGCCGATGCGGTGGCTGGATCGCTGGCCTCGCCATAGGCGCGTGTCTTCACTAGCTCGAGGTAGTCGTCGCAGTAGCGCCAGAAGAAACCTTCAGTGCGCTCGAGGGCACGGGCATAGTCGTAGTCCTCAAAGGCCCGGGTGGCATCGTCGACCAGTTCAGCCAATGCACCGATGAGATCCACATCGATGGGTTGCGTCACGGCTGAAACTGGCGGAACGCCAGCATCGCCAAGTCGACCGAGTGCGAATTTTGATGCGTTCAAGATCTTGATGGCCAGACGACGGCCGACCTTCATTTGAGCGTCATCGACCGCGGTGTCGGTTCCGGGGCGGCCTGATGCTGCCCAGTAGCGAACGGCATCAGCGCCATGGGCC
>Ga0114959_10003489_pt1 | contig 12333 bp, 13 predicted proteins | sample C_130625_EF_Meta_FD_87317 | JGI IMG/M metagenome (GOLD analysis project Ga0114959, IMG submission 87317) | Freshwater microbial communities from Lake Croche, Canada to study carbon cycling - C_130625_EF_MetaG | ecosystem: Environmental > Aquatic > Freshwater > Lake | place: Lake Croche, Canada...
ATTATAGGAATTTTAACGCACTTATTGGATCCAACTCAAAACGATTCTTTTCAAGACAAGTATTTTAGTGGAATAGATTTAGATTTATCCAAAGCATTGTTTATTCTCTCTTATAATGATGTAGATGCTATAGACAAGGTATTATTGGATCGAATACACAGAATAAAATTTACAAGTTTGTCTCTGGAAGATAAATTGGATATTGTAAAAATTCATATGCTTCCGGAAATATATAAAAAAATGGGAATGACCGGATTAATTACTTTTTCTCAAGATGTTCTTGCCTCTATTATCGAAGAATATACTTCAGAGCCTGGTGTCAGAAAATTAAAAGAAATATTGCTTGAAATTGTTGGGGAAATAAATTTAGATATACTAAAAAATAAGAATATTAATTATAACTTTCCTATCGATATTACAATTGCAGATGTAAAAAACAAATTTTTTAAGGATAAACGCAAGGTAAAAGTACAAAAAATTCATAAAGAAAGTTTGATAGGTATTATCAATGGATTGTGGGCGAATTCGTTGGGTAACGGTGGAGTAATTCCCATTCAAGCTCGTTTTTTCCCTTGTGACAAATTTTTAGACTTGAAACTTACTGGAATGCAGGGGGATGTAATGAAAGAAAGTATGAATGTTGCATTAACTCTGGCCTGGACAATAACAAGCCATGATAGAAAAGATGAGATTAATGAAATGTATAATCAACAACACACGAGTAAATATGGCATTCACATTCATTGCCCCGAAGGGGCTGTTCCGAAAGACGGGCCTTCCGCGGGAACCGCAATAACTACCGTTATTTACAGTATTTTGAATAATAAAAAGATTAAAAATGATTTTGCAATAACTGGTGAAATTTCGCTGGATGGAAAGGTTACTGAAATTGGCGGTTTAGATTTGAAAATAATAGGAGGTATAAAAGCTGGATCTAAGAACTTTATTTTCCCGAAGGAAAATCAGAGAGATTTTGATAAATTTTACGAAAAGTACAAAGACAACGAATTAATAAAGGGCATAATTTTTCATTCTGTCGAAGATATTTCAGAAGTATTTGAATTAATTTTTGAATAATTATATCATGTAATATTAACACATGGACTCACAACGGAATCAATCTGCCGGAACAACCCTGGTTCTTTCTAACCCATTGAATATTGTTGAATTTTTGGTATTTTATTCACCAGTTGTTCTAGCGACCATTATATTTATTATTCCTACTGCAGTAATGGATCCAAAGGGCGCAATATATTTAGCATTACTTATAGGGGTTTGTTTCTTGAGAATTTTTATTTACGGGTTATTTGGAAGAGACCCCTATTATAATGATAATACTGTATGTACTATGGTAAAATACGGTGAATACGGAAATAGTTACGTGAGCATTTTTGTAATCGCATTTACCTTTATGTATTTATGCACTCCGATGTTTTATAACAACAGTATTAATTACATGGTGTTGGCGCTGTTACTATTATACTTAATTTTGACGATTGGAATATTTTTTTACAGAAACTGTGTAAAAAATAAATCAGAGGTGTTTATTAATATACTTTTGGGTGTTTTCGCCGGGACAATCATCCCAATTTTATTTTACATGGGACAATCATCAAAGTATTTATTTTTCAACGAAATGTCAAATAATAAAAGTGTTTGTTCTATGCCGTCTAAACAGACATTCAAATGCAATGTGTATAAAAATGGGCAAATAATAGGTTAAAAATAGTCATATTATAAAAATAATTGTAGGAAAGAAAAAGAAAAAGAAAAAGAAAAAGAAAAAATTGAACTTATTTAGATAATAAAGTACATATCTAAATAACGTGCATGAAACATGGTAAAAATAAAAAAACGTTGGGTCAATATTTTACAAAAAATCTTTTATTACAAAACCGGGTTTTTGACTTTATTCTGAATAGTCCAGATAGAATTTTGGAGCCTTGTATTGGTGAAGGGGATCTTGTCGCACATATTGTAAATAAATTACCAGATATTAATTTTACTATGTTTGAGATAGATGAATCACTTTCCACGCTATCAGATATTAATCGCGATTTAGTAAGATATTGTGACTTTCTGAAAACGAATGTAGAAGAAAAGTATGATACCGTCGTGGGAAATCCTCCGTATATAAGAACTAAAAAAGGGAATTTATATATCGACTTTATTGTAAAATGTTTTGAATTATTGAATACGGGGGGAGAATTAATTTTTATTGTTCCGTCAGACTTTTTCAAACTTACGTCTTCGTCAAATATACTCACTAGGATGATATCCGCCGGAACATTCACGCATATTTATCATCCACATAATGAAAATATGTTTGAAAATGCCAATATTGATATACTAGTTTTCAGGTATTGTAAAGATCAGAATTTATCGAATGAAATATTGTACAACGATGCAAAAATGTATTTGAAGCATAATAATGGGCTTGTAACTTTTCATAAAGAAGAAATAAAAAATTATAAAACCCTGGAAGATATATTTAAAATTTGTGTTGGTTTGGTGAGCGGAAAAGAAGAGGTATATAAAAACTCAATTCTAGGAAATATCGATGTTTTGAATGACGAGAATAGGGTCGATAAATATATTTTCACAGAAAAGTTTCCTACTGAAAATATAGAATTGAATACATATTTGTTAAAAAATAAAGAGCTTTTGTTGAGCAGAGAAATTAAGAAATTTACAGAAAAAAATTGGTATGAATGGGGTGCCCCGAGAAACCTAAGTACAATGCGCGACAATATGGGAAAATCGTGTATTTACATGAATACAATAACCCGTAAAGAAACCATCGCTTTCACCGGAAAAGTGCAGTATTTTGGCGGCGGACTTTTGATGCTTTTGCCGAGAAATGATATATCCGCCGACGAGCTTAAAGAAACTGTAAGGTATTTGAACAGTTCAGAATTTAAAACGAATTTTATGTTTTCCGGACGTTTTAAAATTGGACAGCGACAATTGTGTAAAAGTCAGATACACTACAAATAATTATGTCATAATATAATAATGGAAGGCTATGACCCGATTAGTTTAGAAACCATGCCTGTAAATAAATGGTTGTCTGCAAATATAGCCATACTTTTTAGAAACCAAACATATTTACTAAATAGATTCCAGGCGGACGAAATATTATCGGAAAATGGACATGTTGAATGTTCAACTGAAGAATATGGAAATAAACCAATGTTGGAAACGTATCGGGACGGGAGATATGTGTATGGAACATATTATGACTTTAAGGATATTGGTATTCCGGGAGTTGTTTGTGAAGAAGCTATATGGAACTCGGTTGTAATGAGAGATTTACACGAAACCCGATTCGTTATTAAAGAAGATGAAGAATATCCAACGATTAGAATTACTCCCATTGATGAGGACAAGTGTTCAAATAGTAGAGACGTAACTATGGGTATTATATCGCCATTAACTGTTGTGTCGGGTGGTAAAAAGCGAAAAACTAAGAGAAGACATAATAAAAAAAAGTCTAACAAAAAATACTAGCACGGCTTATTCAAAATTATGTAAATTTTTAAAAAACCACGCCCGAAATTCTTGTATAATAATTTTTCTCTGAAAAGAATCGGCGAGAAGTTTCATGTTTCCTTTGGTGTTAAATGCGGCGATAAACCGATTGTATGCGTGTATAAGATTATTTTTACCATATGCGTCAATATGGTCAATTGCAAATATAGGTTTCCCCTTTTTAATATTGACGGTATTGTGAAATATGCACAACAGCTTCATGAGATCCTGTTTTGTCGAAACTCTTTGAAAAACGACTTTTCCTAAAAAGCCACTCGCATGGAGAGAACATTCGGGGCAGGGCAAATTTCCACATATTCTTTTTATGAAAAAAAAAAGAGATTGTGATATTTCTCCATATTTATCTTCTTTTATTTTTGCTACTATGGTATGTAAAAAATTCCAAATAGCCGGACCCCAAATTGATACTGACATATTATAACTAACTATAAGATAATAAATATAAAGGCTTTTTGCAAATATAATTAGGTTTAAATGGCGAAAAATTATATTATTGAAAACGGAAATGATATTGATTTTTATGAAGAATTATACAAGTCATTGAATGAGACCTTACCTGAAACTGACGAGGATTTGTGTTTGATTACAAATTTGCCATTAACTGACAATTTTATTAACCTAGAATGCAATCATAAGTTTAATTATGTTCCGCTCTATAATGATATACTGAATCATAAAAAAACCTTTAATCGTCTAGAGCGTCGCATTTTAAAATCGGACGAAATCCGGTGTCCCTATTGTAGAAACATTCAAACAACCCTTTTACCTTATCATGAGATGTCGAATGTAAAACAGGTTCATGGTGTGAATTATTTCGACGACTCTTTAGAAAAGGCCCAAAAAATAGATCCCATAGCGTATATACAAGGAAAATGTGCGAATGTGGCAGCGGTTTGTTCAAATACATATGTAAAATTATTTAATTCTGACGGAAAAACGTATTGCAGTCAGCATTATTATTATGCTTTAAAAAATCACGAAAAAAACGAAAAGATAAAATTGAAGGAACAGGCGAAATTGGCAAAAGAACAGGCGAAATTGGCAAAAGAACAGGAAAAGTTATTGGTGAAGCAAGCGAAAGAGCAAGAAAAAAAGGAAAAAATGCAGGCCAAGAAAACAAGTAGTAAAAAGGGAAAGATAACTTCCGAAAATGAAATTATTCAATCAGAAAAAGTTGGTGGGTGCATAGAAATTTTGAAATCCGGTTCCAGAAAAGGTCAGTCGTGTGGGTGCAAAGTAAAAGAAAATGGATTTTGCGGAAGACACTTGAATAATTAAAAATAATGATATAGAATTATTTTATAGATAAATATATACTTATGGAAACAAAAGAGGAGTTGGTAAATAATATAAAGGAATGGATGAGAATAGATACCGAAATTACAAAACTGCAAAAAGAGTTGAAAGAGAGGAAAAATATAAAGAAAGTTTTGACTGATTCATTAGTTATGGTGATGAAGAAGAACGAAATTGATTGCTTTGATATTAATGGTGGTTCTCTTGTGTATAAGAAAAATAAGACTAAAAAGCCTATTAACGGGAAAACATTGATGGCTGCTTTACAAAATTATTATTCGACTGATATAAATAAGGCGGAAGACCTAACAAAGTTTATTTTAGAAAATAGAGAAGAGAAGATAAATGAAACAATCAAAATGAAGCTTAATAAATAATATATTATTAAAAAGAAATAAAAAAACGTTATGTTACTATCTATATGATTCCTAGAACCTCAAATAAAAAAGCTACCGTCAATCATAATTTTTTAGAAGAACGCGGGGTGCAACGAATTGACGAAGCGTCTGATTTCGAAGAAGACTTGCTAAGCATGCAAAATAGTTTGAATGAATTGTACGAAAGTCAAAGAAACGAAATATTGCATTATTATGAGAAAAAGAGCGACGATTTGAATATACACCTTTACGAATATAGTGCATTAAAAAAACTAAACCAAGATGAAATCATTATTGAATCGTCCTCTGCGAAAATACATATTTGTGCATTTCACGTAAATACACAAGGAAAAATTCCATTTTTACAGTTTTTAATGCAAAACCAGGGAGAAATAACATTTCCTTGTTTTTCTGGCGATAATAATACTGATATTTTATTAAAGGCGTATGATGTTACCACGTTAATGTGTTTAAGCTATCAAAAAGATAAATGCATGAAATATCTTGGCTACAAAAAAGAAAAAGAAGATTATTATCTTTTTTTTGATGCAACTGTATGTGATATTTCTATACATGATTTATACCAAAAGAATGATTTGTGGTTACTAACAATAGATGAGTTAATTAATACTCAAAAAGTATGTGGAAATTTCTACGTGAATAATGCGGTTACGCAATTTTTTTATAATAACCCAGAATTTATTTATTTACAAAATTCAGATATGGAAAATTTTGAAATTCCTATTATAGCATATGCGGGTACTACTAGTTCTAATGCAAATTTTGTCTCTACTTTTGGAAGAGAAAAATCTGATTGTAAAAGTATGTTTGGTCCGAGTTATTATTTTTATGATTATCGATATTCTGTTAAAATGGCAATTGATAAATATTCCGAAAAGAAAGAAAAAGAAAAAGAGAAAGAAATATTTACATGGATTAAAAAAGATGAACCATTGCATGGAAGCATAATACGTTTTGCTTTATTTTTGGGAAGAATGAAGGTTATAACAAATTCTTTGGACGAAAAGCCCGATAATTCAAGAACTACACAAGAACTTTTAAAAGAAGATTCTACGTGCGCAACAGAAAAACATCGTCGATTGGTTAATTATTTGCGAATCTCGGATCGTGACGGAATTTGGACAGGTGAGTATGACAGTGTATTTTTAAGCGAAAATATAATATTGGATGATGATTCGCTTCGTTTTCACGGAACGACTTATGTAGTCAAAGATTATGATCAACAAATACCTATAACATGTCATTTTTTAGACAGAGAAATAATGAATACATGTTGGAATAAAGAAGAAATATACAATATCATATAGTATAAATTCATTATATTTTATATTTTGTTATATAAAATATGAAAACAGATACGTCATTGTGGATTTTAGTTTTATCTTTATTATTGATGTATATTTTAACTCAAATACTTAATTTTTACGGGTTTAATGCCAGTTCTTATGGAACATATTTTGTATTTTACTTATTTTTACTTTTAACGATGATTATTTTACCTCAACGTATTTCACAAGATCCTTGATATTTTAAATCAATTCTTCGGGTTAAATCAATTCTTCGGGGGTTAGTTCTTCAATAAGTTTTTTCAATAATTTTTCATCAATCTTATCTTTCAAATTATCGATAATTTCTTCTTCCATCGCCTCTCGGTTATTCAAATTGAAAAATGTACGTTTAAAATCTCTCACCGTTATCATATTCAATTGTTTGACGCGTTTTTGTTGATTTTCTTTCATGTTTTCCAGGCGAAGATTTTCTGTTAATCTCTTGTTATTATTTTCGTCACTAAACCATTGATTTCTAGAGACCTCGGTTGATATAAGTATATCACAAATTTCGGGTTTTATAATTTGTGTGAATGCTTCGCTATTTTTGAAAGAATTTTTAAACTCTAAGATAATTTTATCCGGAATAATCGGACTAGTTTCCATAAGACGATCAAATTCTTCCTTGTAAATTTTAAGCATTTGAGAAACATGCATTCTCTCTATCGGGTGTTTAGTTAATTCAACTTTAATGTTGCGATAAAATTTATCCCAGGCAATCCCACTTACGCGATGTGATTCATTTAATTGAGTAATTTTCAAAAATTGTTGGATTGTCGTTATAATACCGGCTAAAATATTAAACGCACCGACCCCCATGGCAAAATAATTTTGATAATCTGTTGGAACACGAGTTTGAGCAAAATTTGCTGTTCCGGTAAGTGTAGAAATAATAATCACCGGAATAGTGTACCAGGCATTTAATTTTGAATATAGAGAGTTAGAGCGAGCGTGAAGCCACCGATAACACATTGCCTTGTCTGCCCATTCGATAAGAATTTGCTCATGTTCTCTAGTCCATTCTAGAGAGTCTGAAATTATACGAGTTGTTCGGTCTTCGCTTCTCTCTTCATCTAATGGATAATCCATGAAATTATTATATATGATAAATAGAATATATAATACAGAAAAAAAATAATTGTGTTTTTTATTTTCGGTAAAGAATATACATAAAATGGATGTGCGTTTGAATAATTTAAAACCGACCTTTACGCAAATTGTTGATTTGAAAGACGAAAATATTAAAACTTTTGCAACATTAGCGGATAAAATGAAAAAACTGAAAGAATTTTATGCTGATTTTATTAAAAATAACAAAAATAATTTATTTATGTTTGGATTAGACTCTTTTCACTTTCAAGAGAAAATAATAGATATTGAACACGAAGACATGCACCGTTTATTCGACGCAATTGTAAATAGAATGTATTGTGAGTATTATAAATTATGTAAAATTATTGTGGATTATATTCAAAAAAACATTCCTGATAAAAAAATAATTGAGCTAACCACCATGAACATGAACTTCCCAATATATAAAGATCTTGAACCATTCAAAAAATATGATTTCGATAATATTCAAAATTTACATGAAAATCTCCTTGTTTTGCTGCAAGGAATTTACGGGTATTATTTGAATAAAGAACACGAGTTGAAAAATCATCAAATTAAAAATAGCATTGGTCTAAATATTGACAATTTTGTTAATACATTTCAGTTCAATAATATTGTTATACGAGAGAAATTAACACTTTTTATTACCTATTTAGAATTTTTCCACAAATTGCATACAAAATATTTAAAACGTTTTACGACAAAGTTGCAGTTAATGGTTAGTCAGGTCACCAACGATATAAAATTTGAAGATACGGTGGAAATGAATAAAACCCGCAGAAATAGCATGATGATGACATTACAAAATGATAATATTGATGTTTCATTAATGACAGAATTAAAGCAAAGTATGGAGAATGAAGAGTCGGTGGAATTAAATATAGATGAAATCCCGGAAAACGTAGAGATAATTGTAGAAACACCGGCGGTGGAAGAAAACTGATTTTCTTTAAGTCAAAAAAAATAATATTTAAAAATTGAAATAAATATATCAACCAAATATAAAGAAAGCATGGAACGGCGCATTAATAAGCGAATTGAAGGTTATATCACGGCATTCAAAGATGAACTTAGAGAAAAACTGTTGAACATGGACCCAAATAATGAGACATCAAAAAACCAACTCATTCAATATATATATGATTATGACAGATTGACTTTGGAAAAGGATGATTTTATGAAGAGAAAACGAGTAAAGAACGTTGTTCCGTTCTTTGATCGTTGTTGTGCGAATCGAGCAAATGGAGAACAATGTACCAGACGAAAGAAAGAGGGTGATGAATATTGTGGAACTCATATGAAAGGTACTCCGCACGGCGTTGCTGACGCGCAAACTGAGGTAAAAGATCAAAATCAAAAGATTGAAGTGTGGGCTCAGGATATTCAAGGAATTGTTTATTATATTGATAAGAGTGGAAATGTATATCAGGCAGAGGACATTATTAGCAACAAGATAAACCCTAAAATTATTGCAAAGTATGTTAAGAATGGTGACATATTCAGCATCCCGCAATTTGGCATATAAATAAAATTTATCTATTTCAAATATATAATGGAAATAGATAACATAACAAAAAAGATACTCGATAAAGTTGGAATTTTTTTTATTGAAAACGAAATACTTGTCGATCGAGAAGCATTATTACAGGATTCTATCTATGACGAGTTGAAAAGCGATATAGAGGATCTCAAAAAAAAATTTAGCTCTTCTTCACTTACAAGCTTACACAAACAAGCCGATGCAAAACAAAGGTGGCCGCTTCTTAATTTAGTTCGTCAGATTTTGCGCGTATATGGGTATAAAATGGAGCCGATTAGAAAATGCGACGGTTATACGATAGACGGCGCCAAAAAATTTAAGAGATTTTTTCTTATCAAAAAAGAAATATAAAAATATTTTTATTGTGCCTGACTGATTATGTGACGTTTAACTTTTTGACAAGATGTTGAGTTAAAATAGTAAAAAAACAATATAATATTTAGTATATAAAATGTCAAGAAAAATGTGTTTGAATATGATTGTTAAAAATGAAGAACATATTATTTGTGAAACATTTGATAATATATTAAAATATGTTCCGATCGATTACTGGGTTATATCTGATACTGGATCAACAGATAATACAAAAGAGTTGATTATAGCCTATTTTAAAGAGAAAAATATTGATGGAGAATTAGTAGAATGTGAATGGCAGGATTTTGGTTACAATCGAACAAAAGCAATAGAAGCAGCATATAATAAATCGGACTATTTGTTTATTTTTGATGCGGATGATAAAATAGTTGGAAATTTCATGATACCTTTGGTTTTGACTGAAAATATGTATCATCTTCAGTTCGGTGAGAATTTTACTTATTTAAGACCGCTTTTGATAAATAATAGGAAGAAATGGGAGTATAGGGGAGTATTGCATGAATTTTTGTCTTCAAAAGAGAACATTAATAATGCGGTAATTATTACCGGTAATTATCACGTAGAATCTGGTCGTATTGGAAATAGAAGTAAGAGTTCCACAAAATATTTTGATGATGCCATAATACTAGAAAACGCTTTTGAAAAAGAAAAAGAATCCGGTGATATGGGACTTATGTGTAGGTATGCGTTTTATTGTGCGCAGAGTTACAAAGATTGTCAAATGATAGATAAGGCGGTTGAATGGTATAAAAAATGTCTTGACCTACCAAATTGGAGTCAAGAAAAATATTACTCTTCTTTCATTATCGGGAGTATTTTTCTGCAAAAAAATAATGTAGATGAGGCGTTCAAGTACTTTTGTAAAACCGTAGAATACGACAATGAAAGAATAGAGGGAATCGTGGCAGTCATGGAAATTTCACTAAAAAAAGGAGACCATTTGCTTGTGAATGGGTTATATCATCGGTTTAAAAATTATAATAATATTCCGGGAAAAGATAAATTATTTGTATTTCATGATTTATACAAGGGCAAAATAGAATACTTTAATTCGATTAGCGCTTCTTATGTAAATGATAAAGAATCTGGGTATTTATGTTGTAAAAAGATATTATTGAACAATATATTATCCGACGCAGAACTTCTACAAACAGTTAAAAATTTATTAATTTATAGAGAACAAATTGAGAAAGATAACAACATTCTTTTACTTTTTGAAAAGGTCGATAAAATTGTTTTTAAAAACAACGGAAATGACGAGGTGTGTTCTATTGTTTGGAAGGAACTTTACAACAAAAGGAAAACATTAATAAAATTTGTGAAACAAACAAACTTCATAAAAATTATTAATTCCACAGAACGCGTTGAGAATAATTTACAACTTGCAAAAATATCAAAAAATAAATATGAATCTATAAAAGGTAGTGATGATACACTGACACAGAATTTATATATTAAACACTTATTTCGCAACAATAAATTTTCTTATAAAAAGAATGTCGTGTCTAGGACTTTAAATCATTTAAATTTATGGAAAAAACTGATAAATGATCCAGATAATGACTATTATATGATTTTAGAGGGAGATTTATCTTTTTCAAAAACGTTTTCTAGGAAAATAGAGGAAACCCCGAGTGATTTCTTGAATAATGATATTAATTTTTTAGGATATTCGAGGGAAAACCGTGGTCGAGAGAACTTTGAATCCCATCAAAATAATAGTTTCATAAAGCCCTTTGAAATGGTTGGTTTTCTTAGCGGTGCGATTTCTTATACCATAAATAAAATGGGAGCGAAAAAATTGTTGGAGTCCGTAGAAAAAAATGGAATACAAGAATCAATTGACATGTTTATTGTAAATGAGCCAAATATTGACAAGCACGAATACGCGAATCCATTAGTTTATTCCGATTGCAACAATGAAACAAACGATGAAGAATGTTTTGTTTTTCCGGAACATAAAGTGGAATATGTTTTTTTACAAGGGATCGATCAAATGGGAAATGATATTCATTGCTTAGAAAATAAAGATATCGAAATTTTATTAGATTGTGCTACAAATACAACTGGATGCGTTGCGTTCAATACCTTTGGTTATTTAAAAAATAAAATTGAGAAGCTGGAAAAAGTTCCTTGGTTTTCGGAGAAAGATGGTATTTTTATTCGAAAAGATGTGTATGAACAATTTTTAGAGGAACAACCGAGAGAAAACATCACGCTGATTCTAAAAGAATGATATAACTTGTACATTAAATATAAGTTATAGTAACTAATATGTGGCTAATGTTATAGATAATACGCTATTAGGCGAGCCAGCGGTTGCTTGATACGCAATATATAAGCAATTTCCTGGAAAAAATGTACCACAAAAATTATTTGCGGTATATTGTTGTCCAGTTGCGACTACGGTAAGGGTTGCAAATGAACTTGGCAATGATGGAGTCGGAACTAAAACGGACCCCGTTGGAGGTGTTGTATATTTATATAAATTAATTGTTCCGGTTGTACCACTTGCTGAAAATGCTGACATTGAATACACCGATGTTTTTTGTGTAAATATTACTCCAATTTGGGTTTCACCGTCGGTTGGTGGCGCAGAGGTAAAAAATCCTGGAACTAAACAGTATTGTTTATTGCTTAAGTTGCAATGCAGTGAAATACTTAATTGATTTGCTAAAGACGCGACACCAAAACCGCGCGAATCAGCGTTTGAATTTAATAAATCAGTTGA
>Ga0114959_10003490_pt1 | contig 12333 bp, 10 predicted proteins | sample C_130625_EF_Meta_FD_87317 | JGI IMG/M metagenome (GOLD analysis project Ga0114959, IMG submission 87317) | Freshwater microbial communities from Lake Croche, Canada to study carbon cycling - C_130625_EF_MetaG | ecosystem: Environmental > Aquatic > Freshwater > Lake | place: Lake Croche, Canada...
TATACTATATAAATGGACGCAAGTTCTAAAAAGTATAAATTAAACCATAAATTTCAACCAAAAGATGAAAGAGATCACAAATATTCAGCAACATTAGACGAATCCACAAAATTGCAGGCCGTGACGGTTTCTACAAAGGCTGGAACAGTTACAACTAACACTCCCGCGCCAAATTCTTCATTTAGCATTTCTCCGTTACCAATCATAATGGACCAGGGGAATTTGGGAGATTGCACGGCAAACGCGTTTTATTACACGGTAATGAAACAAACAAGCAATAAAGTTCCATTATCTAGATTATATCTTTACGCAAATTGTAGATCTTTGGACTACACGCCATTGGATCAAGACGATGGCACGACTGTTAGAACTGTTTGTAAAGCGATAGTAAATTATGGAGTTTGCTTGGAAAGCGTGTATCCATACATAATAAGCAATCATTCAAATTTGCCTCCATTAAATTGTTATCAAGCCGCAAAAAGGTTTCAAAAATTCAGTTATATATTTATACAGCAGACAGTGGCAAGCATAAAGAGTGCATTAACAACATATAATGTTCCCATTGTTTTTGGAATAATGGTTTATTCAAGCTTTATGAGCAATGCAGTTTCTACAACTGGTATGGTTCCAATGCCAAATACTAAAACAGAAACCTTTCTAGGAGGGCATTGTGTTGTTATTGTTGGTTATAACGACACCACTCAACGATTCACTTGCGCAAATTCTTGGGGAACGTCTTGGGGAAATAAGGGTTATTTTTACCTTCCTTATGATTATGTTACAAATGCAAGTTTATCCGGCGATTTTTGTGTGACTCAATTCACCTACTAAAAAATAAAATTTTACGAAATGATCTGAAATAATAATTTTGCAATAAAAATTATTATTCTAATAGAATGCAATTCCATTGTAAAAAAATAAACAAACTATAAATTTTATGGGTTATATAGGCTAAATTTCCTCAATCTCATCCTTCTCCGTTTCATAATTAATCTTTACATTTACCCAGCCATCCTTTCGGCATTTGCCGAATTTCTTATCCATGTACTCGTACAACTCAACGCCCTTAGGCGCCTTTTTGTTTCCCTGTGTGTCTTGGAACCACGTCTTGAACTGCTGTGTCAACTCTTGCTTTGCAATCTTTGCACCCTCCTTCTTTGAAACCATCTCGCTCACGAACCCAGCAATATGATCTTGGCCCTGGCGATACTTGTTAGACGAAGACATTACGATTTCACAGTTTTGCACGATGCCCTGGTTCTCAAACGCGCGCATAACAAGCATGCTGGCAAACACCGGCGCCCAGCCAGGAAGCTTCTCCTTCAAAAGAGGATCCTTGGGAAATTGGTAAGGAGTGTCATCAATAACGGGATCCTCCGGATTCACAAACTTTGACATAAATTCAACGATGCGAATGCGGCGCCAAGTGCCATCGTCATTGCTTACAATCTCAAAGAGTGTATTCGTGCAGACACACAAATGAAACTGAATGTTGAAGTTTTCTGATTCGCAATAAAGAGCACGCGCCTGCATAGTTGAATCACCAGTAAGCTGCTTCATGATGCCTTCGTTGATTCTTGCCTCCTTTGACGGCTCTTGCATGAGAGCATATCTAACACCCTTGAGCTGCATAACCTCTGAAGACGTTCCGCCGACGCCAACGCGTTTTTCGGTTACAAGAGTAATCGGAACAATTCCAGCGTATTCTCCAAGAGTGCACTTCATTAAATCTGTCAACAACGATTTACCGTTTGAACCATTTCCGCGGTAAATGTTGAATGTTTGATTAATGTTTTCTCCGATAAGAACCGACGCCAAATGATCCCAAACATATCGGTTGAGTTCCTTGATTGGAAACAATTGCTCCATAAAAGTCAAGATTTGATCCGCAATTGGTTTGTCTTTCACATGATCAAATGGCTTGTAAGGAACACCGGTTGTCTTTGTGATATAATCCTGAGGATATCCGTCTCGGAAAATCTTATTCTTAATATCAACAACACCATTTGAGAAACACATCAAGTAGCGATTCTCGTCCATCTTCTTCACAAACTCCTCGTCAAAGAAGATTTCGCCCGCCTCCTTAAAGATATTGCTCTTGTCATTGGTCTTCTTCAGTTTGTTGGATAGCTCAGACACGTGTCTAATCTGCTTTTTAAAGAGCTCGTAACGCTCGTCACTTGCGCTATAATGTTGCATCTCAACCACGTATTTTCGTTGCTGATCCTGATACAAATTGTACATCTCACGCGAGATTGACAATCTCAAAGAATGGCCGAGATCCTTCTCCCAATGATGATTTTTGTAAACATACCACGTCTTATTCACCAAGCTGCTGCACACGTATTTATCCTTGAACATTTGATACAAAACCATCGCAAAATCATAATCCGTTGGAGTGTTAATAGTCTCCTCTAGAAAATGCTGAACAGTATTTTGCTTTACCTTAAGATATTCTGCGTAGGCGTCTTGTTTTGCCCAATACAAAATAGATCGCTTTGTAACACCGTCTGGCTTTGTCTTAAAATCCTTCTTCCATCTTGTGTACAAATCTGGAATTGTGGCGTAATCAAAATCGCTAGCTTTGCTTCGCAACATAACCCAAGACAAGAACAAACGATCGTCTGTGTGTTTAAGAGCGAATGCAACCTTTGTGTTGAGCAAATGCGAACCAGGTTCGTAATATTTCTCCGGCAAAATTTGCGTATATTCATGAACCTCTTTCACATTATAGTCGTTCAATGTTAAACTCTTCAACATTTTATCAACTGCCCGCTTCAAAACAACCGAGTCAGTGATTTCATTCAAGCTAATCTCGTCGGATTCCTCCGGGTCGGCTTCACCATCAACCTTCAAAACGATCTTTGTATTTGTCGTCTTTACTCGCTTTGGTTTGGCCTGGCTCTTTGCCTTTTCATACTCGTCTTTAATTCTATCGTTAATTTCAAACTGAGGATGTTCCGAATATCTTGCAGACAACTTGGGCAATTCTTTTGAAATGTCAAAGTCTTTTTCGCAATCCTTCTCTTGCATCATAAATTCTCCGTCGCTTGAGTCGTAACTAATAATATAATACTGAGTCAGGTTGTAAGCCATGTTTCCGGGCTTTCTTGATCCAAATACCTGCCAATTCGTGGATCCCTTACTAATTCCCTCGTCCAAAACAGCATCCCATCCATTAATGAGTGGTAGGTCCCAATATTCTCCAATCTTTTCCAAAACTTTCTTACGAAGAATCGTCTGCAAAGAATGTTCCATTTTAATACCGATAATAATATGGATCCCATCTTTTGTAAGAGATTTGTCGGCTAACCTATTCACGTCTGGTTTTTCAAAAACGTAAATCGGGAATGGTTTGTTTTCTTCAAAAACAAAGAATTCCTTAAGTAGTTCCAAATAGACTCCCGCTATAATATCAACGATGTGCTCCTTTGTGTGCTGACGTGTTTCAACGTCATAATTATATCTGAAATCAAAATCAAGCAAAATTGGAGAGCCCGTTTCTAATTGCCTTTCTGTCAAATATTCCATTTTGTTTTGAACAAAGACGGATTCGTAGTACAGCTTCCAGAAGACAGCCTCGTCTTCCTTCGGAATAATGTAAGACCCGCCATAAATTCCAAGTTCTTTGCTTGGAATTCTTGTATGAGTCAATGAAACATTTACCCCTTCTCTTTTTTCTGCGTTTGCATTATGCTTTACGAGAAACTCGGTTAAATCTTTAAAATGAGATTGTTGCGAGTTCATTATATTTGTTGTTATAATATAACGAGATTTTTCTATTTCAATTTTCTTTATTATTAATAATCAATTTTTCGTGTGGAAATTTTTAACGCACTTAAAATATTAACACTGAAATAGATATAAAAATATAAGAACAAATAACATAGAATGTCAACCGAAAAAACTACCGTGCTAACAAAAGATACAATAACGCGTCTTTTGCACGACGTTAAACATGTGATTAAAAATCCATTAACGGATAACGGAATTTACTACACCCACGACGATGAAGATATGTTGAAGGGATACGCTCTCATTATTGGACCGTCTGATACCCCCTATTTTGGTGGGTTCTTTTTTTTTGAGATTCAATATCCGGCGAATTATCCTCACAGCCCGCCACACGTTATTTACTGCACAAATGGCGATAATATTCGGTTTAACCCCAATCTGTATACGGGTGGAAAAGTTTGCGTTTCCATTTTAAATACGTGGAGGGGAGAGCAGTGGACATCTTGTCAAACTATTTCAACTCTATTACTTACTCTCTGCACGCTCTTGTGCAAGGAACCACTTTTGAATGAGCCCGGCGTTACTAAGAGTCATGCTGATTTTATTAACTACACAAAAATTATAGAATACAAAAATGTTGACATTGCTATTTTAAAAATGATGGACAAAACCGTCGGCGTTTATCCTGAAAAATTCGGGTTTTTTTATCCGATAATGAAGGAGAATTTTAATAAGAACAGCGAATCTATCATTAAATATTTAGAAAACAAGTGTAAAGAAGAGCCAAAGGAAGTTATTTTAACAACTGCGATGTACAATATGAACGTCAAAGTAAATTACCCAGAACTTCTTGCAAAATATAAGGCAATGTCTACGTTATTTCAATGAAAGCGATTTATTTGACAAATGAATTCAAATAAAAATTGACATAAATAAATAATGTAAAGTAATAATATATAACACAACATGCATTTCTGCAGCTCATGTCAAAATATGTATTACATTCGCGTTGATGGTGAAAACCCGAATAAATTGGTTTATTACTGCAGAAATTGCGGAAATGAGGATACCACTCTGAATGTTGAAAACGTATCAGTTTCTAAGATTCAGCTTTCTAAAGGTGAACAGAAATTCGCGCACATTATTAACAAGTACACTAAGTTGGATCCCACTTTACCTCGCGTGAGCAAGATTCTTTGCCCAAATGCAGATTGCGAAACAAATGCGCATGGAAAAGATAAAAAGGATCGTGAGATTATTTACATTCGCTACGATGATGTCAATATGAAGTATGTATATTTGTGCTCAACGTGCGACGCGGTTTGGAAGACCGACGACCAGAATTAGAATATAAACAACAATAAGACATTTTTTATAACATTGGAAACCATTTTACGTTTAATCTAAACTTAAAATCTCATTATAGCAAAATTAATAATGAGATTTGCAAACTTTTCTAAAAATATTTTCAGGAGGGGTCATAGGGGAACCTAGGTTCCCCTAATATAAATAAAAATTGATTTAATAAATATAAAGTTTCTTTAGTTAATATAACTAAGAATGGATAAAGAGGATGAACCTTTGTATTCTTCGTCTGACGAAGACAATGATTCCGAAAATGAAGTGTCTGAAGAAGATGAAGTGAAAAGCGAAGTGGACGACGTCAATAGCGAAGAGGAAGAACAAGAGGAGGAAGAAGATGAAAAAAGCGAAGAAGAAGAAGGCGAGGATGAAAGCGATGAAGACCAAGAAGAGGATTTTGATGAAGATGGTGAAGGAGAAGCAGTAAAAAGCAAAACAAAGCCCAAACCACAACAACTCGGTGGTTCCATGGAATATGAAAGCGAGGATGACGACGACAATTACCAAAGCCCTTACTTGCAGAAATTTAACGCTGACATTAATAAAAATTATATTCTTGATTTTCATCCAGAATGTGCTGTTAACAATTATGATGAAATATCCGTATTGACCCAGGTGATTCGTGATGCAGCAAATAACATTATTGACGATCTTCACAAGACGATTCCATTCTTGACCAAATATGAAAGAACACGTGTTATCGGCCAGAGAGAGAAGCAGATTAATTCCGGGGCAAAAGCATTTGTAAAGGTTCCTGAAAATGTGATTGACGGTTATTTGATAGCCGAATTGGAGCTTATGCAAAAGCGAATTCCATTTATTATCAGGAGACCAACTCCTGGAGGTGGTTGTGAATATTGGAATCTAAAAGACTTGGAAGTCGTATCTTTCTAAACGAAAATCTTATCTAAAACTTCTTTATTTTTTTTTGCATCGCTGTAACCATTATCGTACAACTTTGAAAAATCGTATTTTTCCCTAGAAAAGAGTGTTGTGTAGTCTGTTACTTGAGTTGAAACCGTCATTATCTTTTCTATGAATGTTTTTTGAATATGGCTTGAGTTTTCAGGTTTCCAAATACTAGGGTTTATGTGCAGCGTCGGCTTTATTACATTCAAATAAGGATATTTGCTGAACCCTCCGTCAAATGTGTTTATGTTTTGATATTTATTCAAAAACGTGGTTCCGGTTATATAAGGAATGTGAGAGCTTGCTATGCAACAATTAATTGCGTCTTCTAATGTGTCAAAATCTGAGAAAATATTCGTTTTTATTTTCATTTTTTCAAAACTTGTTACTCCTATAAACAATCTTTCAAGGTCAAAATCATCGTCTCCGTATTTGTTAAGTATTTTATACTTCATTGCGTACTCCAAGTCAATAATTGAAATTGAATTGTTCAGTTTATTATCTAATAACATCTCAATGACAAACTCCGTCGGATCTCCTTTAAATGTCATAAATAATGAATTCCATGCTCCAGCGGATGCACCTGAAAATATGTAGTTATTTAGATCGTAATTTTCCTTAATAAATGAGGTAGTTCCTAACATATAAAAACCCTTAAATCCTCCGGGAGAAATGGAAATCAGTTTTTTATCCGTTATAAAGTTATTTTCTTTTAAGTATAAAGAATTGTCGTTGCAAGTAAACTTTTTATTTTTTATATTTATAATACACTGTTCGGGAATTATTTCAAATGTCGGTTTTGGCATAAACATTTTTTTTGAAGGATGTTTCATCTTTCCGACAATTCTTCCTGCTAGATTTTTGTTGAACAACATTGAAAAAATATTCATTAATAATATTATTCGCATTACCGTTTAATATTATTTGCTTATATTTTTTATTATTACTTAAATATTTATATTGTTATTATATTATATAAGAATAACTCATGTTCTTCAAAGCTATATTATTTGCTTTGTTGTGCCACCAATCTATCTGTTATTCTCAACAATTGTTGTGCTCTGATTTGACATTTGGAAAATGTTCATTTAGATCCTATTGTGGAATCACGGATACTGGTTTGCGCACATGTTTACCTTGTCCAGTCGGAAAACTATGTCCAGGAGATGGATATACCTATCCAGCGCTGCAACTAAACGCAAAACACAATATTTTGTCGTATGTTTCTCCTTCTCCTTCTTCTGGGAATGGAGTGTATATTGTTTCTGAACGAAAATTAAAAAGATTCAAAAGACTTGGAAGAATTATTAAAGTTGGATTAAAGGTTGCTGCCATAGCCAAAACGGGAGGTGTTGCTGGCCTTAAAAAAGCAGCAGCTGCAAAGGCCAAACAACTTGCGATTAGAAAAGGAATTCAATGTTTAAAGAATGGATTAAGTAATTTTTGCAATGGCAAAAAAAAGGGGTCTGTTCCAAAAAAAATGAAGATTAAGCCGAAAGCCGGTGTTGGAAAGGTACTTTCAAATGGAGGAAAGGTTACCGGAGGAAAGGTTACCGGAGGAAAGGTTTCAACTGGAGGAAAGGTTTCAAATGGAGGAAAGGCAATAATCAAAGGAAATGTTGTAACCAAAGGAAATGCCGTAACCAAAGGAAAGGCTCAAACACCATTTAAACCCAAACCTCCTCCAACAAAGTGTTCTAATATTTTTGACAACATTGCAAACAAAGTTAACAATGTCACGCGACACATCGCTGATAAAGCGGTTAATAAAGGCCGAGATTGGTTAAAAAGAAATGTTGGAGGAAATAGTGGAAATTGCAACAACGCGCCAACTACTTCAACTGGGAAGCGACCAACTAATTTGAGAGGTTCTTCTAAGAGACCTGCGACAAAGAAACAGCCTATTTCTAAGCCAAAGAATTCAAGACCAAAGAATTCAAGACCAAAGAATTCTAAACCAAAGAATTCCAGACCAAAGAATTCCAGACCAACGAATTCCAGACCAAAGAATTCCAGACCAACGAATTCAAGACCAAAGAATTCTCCAGGGAAAACCCCTCGCACCATTTCATCTTCTGGTTCCACTGACGACAATGCAAAAACAGACGACGTTGTTCCAACATTTAGTCCGACTAATAGTGGAACAACTTCTACAGATGATTCATTGCCTTCTGTTAAACCAAAACCTAGTCCAAAGGCTAAACCTAGTCCAAAGGCTAAACCTAGTCCAAAGGTTAAACCTAGTCCAAAGGCTAAACCTAGCCCAAATGTCAAACCAAGTCCAAGGGTAAAACCAGCTTTAACAGACGATTTTGTTTTAACTCCTAGACCTTCTAGGAGAAGAACGTCTAAACCTTCAGCTGCGCTGTTAACAGACGATTCTGTCGCGACTCCCATGCCATTTATAAGATTAAGAACGCCTAGACCTTCATTTACAGACGATTCTGTAAGGCCATCTAGAAGATTAAGAACATCTAGACCGTCTAACGGATTAAGAACTCCAAGTCCTTCCACTTCATCCATTTCATCTTCATCTTTAACAGACGATTCTGTACCCACACCCAGGCCTAGGCGAATAAGAAGGACAAGAGTTCCCACAACAACGCCCAGTAGAATTCCAACTAGAAAGCCAGTTTCAAGGCCTTCCGCTGTGTCTAGCAGAATTCCCACGACCGCACTAACAATTGGACCAACAAGAAATCCTAGCCCAAAACCTTCTGTAGCGCCTAGCAGAATTCCAACTAGGGCTCCCACAAGGTCTCCTACAAGTATTCCTACAAGGATTCCAACCGCTGCACCTAGTAGAATTCCAAGCCCCGCACCAACAACAAGAAGACCTACTGTGAGGCCAACGTTATTTCCAACTCTCGCAATAGCAGGTTCTCCAACTATGCTTCCCGGTCTTAGCTGGGCCGTTTTTTCTAGCGCGCCAACAGTAAAAAGCAATGTGCCACCAACGCTCGTTCCAACTGGTTCAATATTTTCAATTGCAACATTTCTTCCAACGCGTCAACCAACTCAAAATCCAATCAATGTTGGAGCAACAACTACATTAACTCCCAGCTTTAGGCCCACTACATTACAACCGATTACATTGCAACCGAGCACATTACAACCCACTACATTGCAACCGAGCACATTACAACCCACTACATTACAACCGATTACATTACAACCGATTACATTACAACCGATTACATTACAACCAACTCTTAACCCAACTATGTCACCAGTAACCGGAGTTGGTTCATCTTCTATAAATAGTGTGTCTAATTCTCAAAGCGGCGTTTCAAATACAGCTATAGGTGCTGGGATTGGGTGCGTCATTTTAGTAATCCTAATAATTGGCGCGTGTTTATTCTTTAATAAAAAAAATTCAAAAACGCCTTATCAAATTTGGTCTGAACATTACACTGAAAAATCAAAAACGACGTCGCAATCTCAAAATGTAGTAAATCACCCTCCAGTAAACTTAAAAGAAGACATTCATCATTTTTACACTAGGAGCCCAAGGCCTAGCATTCATCAAAACACAGTGTTTACTCCACACGTTTCGGGAAGAACTTCGTTCAGAAATTCACAAATAGTTTCACCAATTGGCCCACAGAAAAGCCTTCAAAGACTCTCCATAGCAACAACTAGGGCAGATCAATCAAATTATAATTTGTAAAATTTGCTGTTATATTTAATTTTAGTAATCCGGAATCTAAAATAAAAATAAAAACATAAAATATAAATATAAATAGCAAATCAGATGAAACACGAGGATTTTTCACTATTGTTTAAGTTGTCTTTATTGATTACGTTGATGTTAAGTTTTTACATTTTTATTAGAGCTATATTTTTTGAAGATGACGAAAAAAAACGAATGTTTAATGCATGGCAATTCCCAATGTTATTGGCTCTTTACATTGACGCGGTTTATATTCTAACGGGTTAACAAATCGTTTATTATATGCATTTTTTTAACGTGCATATAATAATATATTCATGAAAGCCGCATTATGTTTTATTATCAGTTATTCGCATGTCGTAAATAAAGAACAGATTTGGTTGGAATGGATTGAACCCAATAAAGACATTATTAATGTTTATTTCCATTATAAAAATTATTCTGAAATTAAATCAGATTGGATTCGGAACCACGCGATCCACCCAAAATGCATTGTTGAAACGGATTATATGCACGTAGTTCCAGCTTATTTAGCATTAATGAATTTTGCAATGAATCACGACTCACAAAATCAATGGTTTTGTTTTTTAACTGACTCTTGCGCTCCAATTATATCGCCTTTAAAATTTCGCGAATTATTTTTTGACACCTATTCAAAAACTATTATTAACTGGAAAAAAGCGTGGTGGAATGTTAAATTCTGTAATAGGGCAAATCTTAGACTTCTGAAAGAAGAATCTCACTTAGCAAACGATCCTTGGTTTGTAATGAAGAGAGAAGACGCATCGCTTTGCATCTCATATTCTATAGCAAATAAAAATATATTCAAGTTAATATGCAGTGGAGACGTTGCAAACGAAAGCATCTTTGCTATTATATTGTCAACGTTTAATAAGTTGAAAAATGTTAAACCGGCTGTAACTCACGCTGCAGATTGGTCTAGAATGACCAGTGCTACTAGCCCTCACGTATTTAAAGAAGGTGATAAAAAAGATTTAATGTTTATTGACGATTTCTTGGAGAAAAACCGATATACTATGTTTTTGCGAAAAGTGGATTCAAAATTTCCAGATCAAACGCTGAGAGACTACATTTCTTCTGACAATGATTCTGAAAATAGGGGTTTAAGAGTGAAGCGACTAGAGAGAAGATTTGCTATACAACAAGTATTTCAACAACTAAAACATTGGGGAAAATTTTTGGTAATCGTTCCATTCATAATTTTTTTTTTGCAACTGAGTATTTCTTACCTGCGTTTTTAAGTAGGTTTTCTAGAAAAAGAGATAAAAAAAGATAAGAAACAGATTTAGATTTTGCATTTTTCGGCGTAAATTTCTGGTGCTGACCCCCAAGCTTTGAAAGCTGTCATAAATAGCTTTTCTTCGCCGACCAATGAGGCTGTCCAACTAGTAATATATCCATCGTGCCAATTTCCGTCGTGTTGTTCTGTGACGTTTTCTATTTCAAAAAAGCGCGATTTGTCAACTACACCGTTTGTAATTTTGTATATCTTGTCTCCGGGTTTCAAATCCATTGTGATTATAATAATCAGGTTTGTTCTAAATTATTATAATTATAGATTTTCCTATCTCTCTCTGATTGTTTTTTCTTATGCAGTAAACTTTTGTTTTGTATGTTTGTACTGTTATTTGGAATGATTCAAGAATATGTTGTTTGTATGTTTGAAAATATATTCTCAGTAAGGGAAGAAAATCGCTGTTTTTAAGGGTCCAAAAGTGTTTACAAAAGTCAAAAATGGACAAAAATAAATGTCCAAAAATGAGAGAAGCCAAATATTTCCTGGAAAAGGGGTGAAAATTTCGCCTGTCTGACTGAGATGCTGTAAACACCAAAAAAATCATCCAAAAAAGTGTTACGATAAAATAAAAAGTATTTTGGGAAAAAGGTTTAGGCGTTTTTTCTGTTTCATATATATGCAACAATTTGAAACCCAAAACGCGCTAAAACACGCAAATGTGTATGAATGCACACCGTGTGACTTTAAATGCTTTAAGAAAAGTGATATGAATAGACATTTATCAACTGTTAAACATAAAATGAAACAAAATGAAACACAACAAGCGCAAAAAAACACGAACATTTGCAGCGCGTGTTATTTAACCTGTAATAGCAGAACAACATTGTGGAGACACAAAAAAAAATGCAAACCTGAAGAAGAATCCGAAGAGACAAATCAAATTATTTCTATGATTCCTCCTCCAGATGAAGCAACGTTAAAAGAAATGTTTATCAAGGTTCTTGAACAAAATCAGGCCATTTTATTAGAAAATCAAGAAATGAGAAAACTTTTGCAAGAAACAATTCCAAAAATCGGGAATACGACAAACAACACAACAAACAATACAAACAACAACAATTTTAATCTAAATTTTTTCTTGAACGAACAATGCAAAGATGCTCTCAATATTATGGATTTCATTAATCAACTCCAGTTAAACACGTCTGATTTGGATATGGTCGGACGAGTTGGTTACGCAGAAGGTATTTCAAAAATCTTTATCAGAGGTCTTAAGGAACTAGACATATTCAAAAGACCACTTCATTGCAGCGATTTAAAGAGAGAAGTTGTATACGTAAAAGACAAGGATTCTTGGGAGAAAGACGACGAAGACAAAAAGGCTATGAAAAACGCA
>Ga0114959_10003491_pt1 | contig 12332 bp, 12 predicted proteins | sample C_130625_EF_Meta_FD_87317 | JGI IMG/M metagenome (GOLD analysis project Ga0114959, IMG submission 87317) | Freshwater microbial communities from Lake Croche, Canada to study carbon cycling - C_130625_EF_MetaG | ecosystem: Environmental > Aquatic > Freshwater > Lake | place: Lake Croche, Canada...
CGTGAGACACATCACTTTGCGCTCTTGGCTGGCTATGGGGCTGAGGCAGTGCATCCATATCTCGCAATGGAAACTTTAGCTGAGATGGCTAAAGGACTATCAGGCGATTTATCTGCTGAAAAAGCAGTGAAGAACTTTGTCAAAGCGGTTGGCAAAGGCTTGCAAAAAGTGATGTCTAAGATGGGCATTTCTACTTACATGTCTTACACCGGCTCACAAATTTTTGAAGCAATTGGTTTAAATGAAGATGTGATTGACCAGTACTTCAAAGGTACTCCATCCAATGTTGGTGGAATTGGTGTTTTTGAAGTCGCTGAGGAAGCCTTGCGTATGCATGCGGGGGCATTTGGTGATGATCCAGTATTGACCAATATGCTTGAGGCTGGTGGTGAGTATGCGTTTCGTATCCGTGGTGAAAACCATATGTGGACGCCCGACACCATTGCGAAGCTGCAGCACTCTACTCGTATTGGCGCGGAGAAGGGTTATCAAACCTACAAAGAGTATGCCAACATCATCAATGATCAAAGTAAGCGTCAAATGACCTTGCGTGGGCTATTTGAGTTCAAGATCGACCCAATCAAAGCAATTCCCTTGGATGAGGTTGAGTCTGCAAAAGAAATCGTTAAACGTTTTGCTACGGGCGCGATGTCGCTTGGGTCTATTTCCACCGAAGCTCATGCTACTTTAGCCATCGCCATGAACCGCATCGGTGGCAAATCTAATACTGGTGAAGGTGGCGAAGATCCAAATCGCTATGTGAATGAGCTCAAAGGCATTCCTATTAAGAAAGGCGAGACTTTAGCCAGCATCTTGGGCGACGACGTAGTTGAAGCCAATATTCCTCTATTGGATGGCGACTCATTGCGTTCCAAAATCAAACAGGTTGCTTCTGGTCGTTTTGGTGTGACTACTGAGTACTTACGTTCTGCTGATCAGCTGCAGATCAAGATGGCTCAGGGTGCTAAGCCCGGTGAGGGCGGTCAATTGCCTGGCGGTAAAGTTTCTGATTACATCGGTAAGCTACGTTACTCGGTACCGGGCGTAGGTTTAATTTCCCCGCCTCCACACCATGATATTTATTCGATTGAAGATATTGCTCAATTGATACACGACCTAAAGAATGTGAATCCAGCTGCCGATGTTTCTGTGAAGCTAGTTTCAGAAGTTGGTGTTGGTACGATTGCTGCTGGCGTTGCTAAAGCAAAAGCAGATCACGTAGTGATTGCTGGTCATGATGGCGGTACTGGCGCATCACCTTTGTCTTCTATTAAGCATGCCGGCTCTCCATGGGAATTAGGCTTGGCTGAAACACAACAGACATTAGTGCTTAATCGTTTACGTAGCCGCATTCGTGTTCAGGCTGACGGCCAAATGAAAACTGGTCGTGACGTAGTGATCGGCGCTTTGTTGGGTGCGGACGAGTTTGGTTTTGCAACTGCTCCATTGGTTGTTGAGGGTTGCATCATGATGCGTAAGTGTCATTTGAATACCTGTCCAGTGGGTGTAGCCACACAAGATCCAGAGCTGCGTAAAAAGTTTGCTGGTAAGCCTGAGCATGTTGTGAACTTCTTCTTCTTTATTGCGGAAGAGGCACGCGAGATCATGGCGCAGTTAGGTATTCGTAAGTTTGATGATCTGATTGGTCGCGTTGATCTCTTGGATACTCGCAAAGGTATTGATAACTGGAAAGTCCATGGTTTGGATTTCAGCAAGATTTTTGCTGCACCACAAGTCTCAGCAGATGTTCCGCGGTATCAAGTACTGACTCAAGATCATGGTTTGGCAAGCGCGCTTGACAATATCTTAATCGAGAAGAGTGAGCCTGCAATTCAGCGCGGTGAGAAAGTTTCTTTCATTGTTCCAGTGAAGAACGTGAACCGCACTGTCGGTGCAATGCTCTCTGGTGAGATTGCTCAGCGTTATGGCCATGCAGGTTTGCCTGATGACACTATCCACATTCAGTTAAATGGTACTGCTGGTCAAAGTTTTGCCGCCTTCTTGGCGCACGGCGTGACATTGGACTTGGTGGGCGATGGCAATGACTATGTTGGCAAAGGTTTATCCGGTGGCCGAGTGATTGTGCGTGCCCCACATGAGTTCCGTGGCGATACTGCCAAGAACATTATTGTTGGCAACACTGTGCTTTACGGCGCCATTGGGGGTGAAGCCTTTTTTAATGGGGTGGCTGGCGAACGTTTTGCTGTCCGTAATTCAGGTGCTACTACTGTAGTGGAGGGTACCGGCGATCATGGTTGTGAATACATGACTGGTGGCACTGTAGTGGTATTAGGCGCAACCGGCCGTAACTTCGCAGCGGGTATGAGCGGCGGCATTGCTTATGTCTATGACGAAGATGGCCTATTCGATAAGCGTTGCAATACCAGTATGGCTACTCTTGAAAAAGTGTTGCCTTCCGCAGAGCAAATTGCCAAGATGCCTCAAGCAGAGTGGCACGCCCCGATTGATGTAAAAGATGGCGGTGAGCGCTTAACGGATGAGCAAATTTTAAAGGGCTTGATTGAGCGTCACTTCCGCCACACTGGTTCGGAGCGTGCAAAAGCACTTTTGGCTGATTGGGAAAATGCCCGCGATCGTTTTGTGAAAGTTCTCCCAACTGAGTACAAGCGTGCTTTAGGTGAGTTGTGGGATAAGGCGCACAACAAAACCGTTGCGGCTTGAGTTACTCAATCAACACAGACAGACATTCAGAAAAGATACTAAGGATTCAATATGGGTAAGGTCACAGGATTTATGGAGTTTGAGCGCGTAGATGAAACTTACGAAGCTCCTGCTAAACGCCTCCATCACTACAAAGAGTTTATTGTTGCCTTAACAGATGAAGAGGCTAAGGTTCAGGGCGCACGTTGCATGGACTGTGGCATTCCATTTTGCAATAACGGTTGTCCAGTAAACAACATCATTCCCGATTTCAATGACCTAGTATTTCATAGCGATTGGCGGAATGCATTGGATGTATTGCAGTCAACCAATAACTTCCCAGAATTTACTGGGCGCATCTGTCCAGCACCTTGCGAGGCCGCTTGTACCTTAGGCATCAACAGTGACGCCGTAGGCATTAAGTCTATTGAGCATGCCATTATTGATAAGGGTTGGGAAAACGGCTGGGTTAAGCCGCAGCCAGCAAAAACCAAGACGGGCAAAAAAGTTGCCGTAGTTGGTGGTGGTCCTGCAGGTATGGCAGCTGCCCAGCAATTAGCTCGCGTTGGTCATGATGTCACTGTATTTGAGAAGAATGATCGCGTTGGCGGCTTGCTTCGTTATGGCATCCCTGATTTCAAGATGGAGAAGTGGTTGATCGATCGTCGCGTTGAACAAATGCAAGCTGAAGGCGTGAAGTTTGAAACAGGCGTTTTTGTTGGTAAAGAAGCTATTGCTGCCGAAGTAAAAAATTACTCTACTAAGACAGTTTCACCAGATCAATTGATGAAAGATTTTGATGCCGTCATCATCACTGGTGGCGCAGAGCAACCACGCGATTTACCTGTGCCAGGCCGCGAGTTGGCTGGAGTGCATTACGCGTTGGAATTTTTAATTCCACAAAACAAAGAAAATGCAGGCGATTTTAAAAATGAAATTTCAGCGGCTGGTAAGAGCGTCGTTGTGATCGGTGGTGGTGATACTGGATCTGACTGCGTGGGCACCTCAAATCGTCATGGTGCAGCAAAAGTTACCCAATTTGAATTAATGCCACAACCACCAGAAGCAGAAAATAAGCCATTGGTATGGCCTTATTGGCCAACGAAATTACGTACTTCCTCTTCTCATGATGAGGGTTGTGAACGTGACTGGTCGGTTGCTACTAAGCGTTTTGAGGGTAAAAATGGCAAACTGGAGAAACTCATTTGCGCTCGCTTAGAGTGGAAAGATGGCAAGATGATAGAAATGCCAAACTCAGAATTCGAAATAAAGGCCGATTTAGTCTTTTTGGCAATGGGTTTCGTATCCCCAGCGCAGCAAGTGCTCAATGCTTTTGGCGTTGAGAAAGATGCGCGTGGAAACGCAAAAGCAACTGAAGAAGGTCAAAAAGCCTATCAAACGAACGTTGCTAAGGTGTTTGCTGCGGGGGATATGCGCCGCGGTCAATCTTTGGTGGTTTGGGCGATTCGTGAAGGCCGTCAATGTGCCCAAGCAGTTGATGAGTATTTAATGGGGTCTTCTGTTCTGCCGCGATAATATCGGGGATATGAATAGTAGCCAACCCAATTCTTTGGAAGCCCACGAAAAAACGCTAGGACAAGCTCAAGGCGAAGTTGTCGTTTCTATTAAGGACGTCAACTTTTCCTATGCACCCGGTGAAAGACAAATTTTGTCTGGACTGAGTATGGATTTTCGTCGCGGTCAGGTAGTTGCTGTGATGGGTGGATCTGGTTGCGGTAAGACCACCATCCTGAGACTCATTGGTGGCCAATATATCGCTCAATCAGGTCAAGTTCTCTTTGAAGGTCGAGATATTGGCAAGATGAGTTCTGCCGAATTAATGTTGGCACGCCGCCGTATGGGGATGTTGTTCCAGTTTGGTGCCTTATTTACAGATCTTAGTGTGTTTGAAAATGTGGCCTTCCCATTGCGCGAACATACTAATTTGACTGAAGAGTTATTGCGCTCTTTAGTGCTCATGAAACTCAATGCAGTCGGTTTACGGGGCGCGCGTGATTTAATGCCCTCTCAAATTTCTGGCGGAATGGCAAGACGTGTGGCGCTGGCACGCGCCATTGCCCTGGATCCGCCATTGATCATGTATGACGAGCCCTTTGCTGGTTTAGATCCAATTTCTTTAGGCATTACCGCAAGATTGATTCGTGATTTGAATAATGCGCTTGGTGCTACTAGTTTGTTGGTAACGCATGATGTCGAAGAAACCTTTGAGATCGCTGACTACGTTTATTTTATTGCTAATGGCCGTATCGGTGCAGAAGGTACTCCAGCAGAATTAAGTCGCTCAACGGACCCATTTGTACGCCAGTTTTTGGATGCATCTCCCGACGGTCCTGTGCCGTTTCATTATCCTGGACAAAGCCTAGAGGAAGATTTTGGAGTGGTTGCGAAATGACGATACTGCATCAAGCATTAGACCTATTTGGCGACCTCGGGTTTTATGTACGCCGTAACCTAACGAGCCTTGGAAATGCTGCGCGTATGTTTGTTGCAGTAATCTGGCGTTCAGGTTTTTTGTTGAAAAGACCCCGTTTAGTCTCTGACCAAATCTTATTTGTTGGCAATCACTCTTTTGTAATTATTGCAATCTCAGGTTTGTTCGTTGGTTTTGTCCTAGGTTTGCAGGGTTATTACACACTCAATCGTTATGGCTCTGAGCAGGCATTAGGATTATTAGTAGCGCTTTCCTTAACCCGTGAATTAGGCCCAGTTATTACTGCCTTACTATTTGCTGGCCGTGCAGGCACATCGCTTACAGCAGAGATTGGTCTAATGAAGGCTGGCGAGCAGTTAAGTGCCATGGAGATGATGGCAGTTGACCCATTAAGTCGGGTCATCGCACCGCGCCTTTGGGCAGGTATCATTGCCATGCCAATTTTGGCAACAATCTTTACTGCCGTTGGTGTGATGGGCGGTTACTTTGTAGGCGTTCCATTGATTGGAGTCGACTCTGGCGCCTTTTGGTCGCAGATGCAGGGTGGTGTAGACCTCTTTTCAGATATTGGTAATGGCTTAATTAAAAGTATGGTTTTTGGCGTAGCAGTCACTTTTATAGCCCTCTATCAGGGTTATGAGGCAAAGCCAACGCCTGAAGGCGTATCGCAGGCAACCACCCGAACAGTAGTGATTTCCTCTTTGTCGGTCTTAGCATTGGACTTTTTGCTAACCGCAATGATGTTTTCAAATTAGAAAGAATAAACTGAGGCTCTGATGAGAAAAAGTGCAATTGATATTTGGGTAGGAATTTTTGTGGCCATCGGTCTGTTGGCTGCATTGTTTCTTGCGCTGAAGGTTGGCAATATGAACGCAGTTTCATTTGCGCCTACTTATAAAATTTCTGCACGCTTTGACAACATTGGGGGCTTGAAACCACGTGCGCCAGTGAAGAGTGCCGGGGTTGTAGTGGGGCGAATTGCCAATATCTCATTTGACGATAAAACTTATCAAGCGACTGTTGTGATGACTATCGAAGAGGGTTATAAGTTCCCTAAAGACTCAGCTGCAAAAATTTTGACTTCCGGGCTATTGGGTGAGCAATATATTGGTTTGGAAGCCGGTGGCTCTGATGATATGTTGGTCAGCGGTGAAAAAATTACGCAAACCCAATCTGCCATCGTTCTGGAGAACTTGATTAGCCAATTCTTGTACAACAAGGCGGCCGATAGTGGCCAAGATAAGAACCAAGATAAGGGCGCAGCAAAATGATCTTTTGGGTTACAAAGCTGAAATATGCTTTTGTGATTTTTTTTACTGCTGTGATGGTCGGTTGTGCGTCAATCCCCGCTGGAGTAGAGCCTTCCCCAAATGATCCTTGGGAGCCTTTTAATCGCTCGGTTTTTGAGTTCAATGAGGGCTTGGATGCTTATCTTCTCAAGCCGGTAGTGGCTGGCTATCGGTTTGTTTTGCCTGAATTCGTGCGCGAAGGCATTTATAACTTCTTCAGTAACTACAATGATATTTACACCGCATTAAATAACTTGTTGCAGGGTAAGCCAGCCGACGCTTTTAATGACCTCATGCGAGTTGTAGTGAACACCACATTTGGTCTGGGTGGTTTTATTGATATGGCTACACCTGGAGGTCTGGAGAAGCATAAAGAGGATTGGGGTCAGACTTTTGGGGTTTGGGGCATTCCTTCAGGGCCTTATGTCGTTTTGCCTTTCTTTGGGCCAAGCTCAGTCCGAGATACTTTTGGTACGGTAGCCGACTTAGAAACGGATTACCTCTTTAAATACATTCCGGATGTAGGTCTGCGCAATAGCATTACAGGCTTGCGCGTTGTGAATGCGCGTAATACCTATTACGAGGCAGGAGACTTGCTCGACGGTGCCGCCATTGATAAGTACAGTTTTATGCGGGATGCTTACATACAGCGACGTCAGTATCAGATCAATGAGGGGCGCGAAGGTGAAGAGCCCCTTATGCCTCCCTATATGAATAGTTACGAGTAAGTCTAGCTGGCGTTAAGAGGCTAAAATTGGGTCTCGTTATGGTCGGTAAATTAGGAATATATGAAAAGCTACAAAACAATGCAAATGCAGTTTGCGCTAGTCGTTTCTGGCATCGTCTCCAGCTTGTTGTTGGTGCTTGGTAGCGCTTTAGCTCAGACCTCAGATCAATTAAGCCCAGATGCGCTGATTAAAACGGTTGTTTCAGATGTGATGGCAACTGTTAAATCTGACCCTGAAATCCAAAAAGGAAATATTCCTCGTATCGTTGATTTAGTTGAGAAAAAAATTGTTCCTTATACTGATATGCGACGTACTACCGAGATGGCAATGGGTCCAAACTGGAAGAAAGCAAGCGCAGAGCAACAGGCCCTGTTGGTTTCCGAATTTAAGAGCTTATTGATTCGCACCTACTCGGGGGCCTTGAGTCAGTTGCGCGATCAGACTGTGCAATTTAAAGCTTTGCGTGCAGCAGCAGACGACAAGGAGGTGGTTGTAAAAACTGTTGTTCTTGGTCGTGGCGATCCGGTGCCATTGGATTACCGTTTAGAGCAAACGGCCAATGGTTGGAAGGTCTATGATATGAATATCATGGGTGTTTGGTTGGTTGAGGCCTATCGCAATCAGTTTGCAAACCAAATTAGCCAAAATGGTATTGATGGGCTTATCAAGTTTTTGCAAGAGCGCAATAAGCAATTGGCTGCTGCCAAGCCAGCAAACTAATTGAAAGATTTAAGAACAATGCCTTTTCTTCTGCCCAGTAAAGTTACCCAAGAAAATGTGGTGCAGCTGGAGAGTGATGGATTGTTAAATGAACTTACATTGCGAACCGTTGATTGCTCAGCGCTGAGAGACTTCGATTCAATGGTTTTAACTGTGTTAATCGCTTGGCAGAAAAAATTGTTGTTGAAGGGCGAATCCATTGCTATTGTTAATGCTCCAGAAAAATTAAAAGTGCTGGCTGGCCTTTATGGCGTTTCACAATTACTAGGCCTTATATAGCATGTCTGCAGCAATCTCGATTAAAAAAATATCTAAGAACTATGGAGCACTTCAGGCCTTAGAAGAGGTTTCGCTTGAGATACAGCAAGGCGAGTTCTTTGGTTTGCTTGGGCCAAATGGGGCCGGTAAGACAACCTTAATTTCTATTTTGGCGGGTTTGGTTGTTGCTGATCAAGGCCATGCATTGATCATGGGCGCTAACGTCCAAAGCCATTTTCGTGATGCGCGCCGTGCTCTAGGCGTGGTACCGCAAGAGTTGGTTTTTGACCCCTTCTTTACTGTCCGTGAAACTTTGCAGTTCCAGTCTGGCTACTTTGGGATTCGCAATAACGACGCTTGGATTGATGAAATTATCGCGAATCTTGATCTCACCAGTAAGGCCGATAGCAATATGCGTTCTTTATCTGGTGGCATGAAACGACGGGTTTTAGTGGCGCAGGCCCTCGTGCATAGACCGCCCGTGATTATCTTGGATGAGCCAACAGCTGGCGTTGACGTTGAATTACGGCAATCTCTATGGCAATTTATTAGCAGACTCAATCAAGATGGTCACACGATCGTGTTGACGACGCATTATCTTGAGGAGGCTGAGGCCCTATGCCAACGCATTGCTATGCTCAAACAGGGAAACATTGTTGCCTTAGATACCACTGCTAATTTATTGAGCCGTTATGGCTCAGCGAAAAAAGATGGTGAAGGTAAGACCGATCTTGAGGATGTTTTTGTCAACATCATGTCTGGGAATGCCTTATGAAAACTTCACCATTGAAGTACGGTAGTGGCTTTCCAGCGCTCTTACGCAAGGAAGTCAAACGTTTCTATAAAGTAGGATTTCAGACGGTTGCAGCGCCAGTCCTCACAGCTATTTTGTATTTGATGATTTTCGGGCATGTTCTTGACGGTCGAGAAATGTATGGGCGCTTAAGCTATACCGCATTTTTAATTCCTGGCTTGGTCATGATGAGCTTGCTGCAAAATGCATTTGCAAACACTTCATCCTCATTGATTCAGTCAAAAGTGACGGGTAATTTAGTTTTTGTCTTGTTGGCGCCACTAAGCCATTTTGAGTTTTATGCTGCTTATGTACTCGCAGCAGTATTCCGAGGGATTATGGTGGGTCTAGGCGTATTTTTAATCACGGCTTGGTATTCCCCGCCAGCGCTTGAATACCCACTATGGATCTTGGCCTTTGCATTTTTAGGCGCTGCTATTTTGGGCAGCTTAGGTTTAATTGCTGGAATTTGGGCTGATAAATATGACCAACTAGCGGCTTTTCAGAACTTTCTGATCATGCCCGCCACGATGTTATCAGGAGTGTTCTACTCGATTCATTCCTTGCCACCTGCATGGCAGGTGGTATCCCACTTCAATCCGTTCTTTTATATGATTGATGGATTCCGTTATGGCTTCTTTGGGGTATCCGATATCTCCCCCTGGAACAGCTTGGCAATTGTTCTATGTTTCTTGGCGGTGGTTTCAGCTGTTGCATTACGCATGCTACAAACCGGCTACAAGCTTAGGCACTAAAACAGATAGTTGTATTTAATAGATTTATCAGGAGACTTAAGATGTTGCCAACCCCCGAGCAAATTGAGGACTATATCAAGCAAGGAATTGTTTGCGCCCATATTCAGGTTGAGGGTGATGGCCAACATTTTTTTGCCACAATTGTGAGTCCTGAGTTCGAGGGCAAGCGTTTAGTACAACGACATCAATTAGTGTATGGCGCCATGGGCGACCGTATGAAGGCTGAGGTACACGCTTTATCAATCAAGGCTTTTACCCCCGAAGAGTTCGAACAAAACTCAGCAGCATAAATATTGGAATTGATCCATGGATAAATTAAGAATGGTTGGCGGCACACCTTTAAAGGGTGAGGTGCTGATTGCTGGCGCTAAAAATGCCGCGCTACCGATTCTGTGTGCTTGTTTGTTAACAGATCAGCCGATCGTATTGCGCAATGTGCCTGATTTGCAGGACGTGCGCACGATGCTCAAGCTCTTGCAGGAAATTGGCGTGACAGTCAGTTTTCCTGATGTGGGTGATCGCGGTCATCTGGTATTAAATGCGGCCAAGATTAAAAGCTCAGAAGCTACTTATGAAATGGTGAAAACCATGCGTGCGTCAATTTTGGTTCTGGGCCCTTTACTGACCAGAATGCGCAGCGCAAAAGTGTCTTTGCCTGGTGGTTGCGCTATTGGTGCTCGACCAGTAGATCAGCACATCAAAGGATTAAAAGCCATGGGTGCCACGATCAAAATTAAGAGCGGCTACATTCAGGCAGAGACAAGGTCTCCTGAGGATCGTTTGCAGGGTGCCAATATCTTGACAGACATGATTACCGTCACGGGCACTGAGAACCTCTTGATGGCTGCCACCCTTGCATCGGGTATGACTATTTTGGAAAATGCTGCGCGTGAGCCAGAGGTTGGCGATTTGGCCGAGCTCTTGGTCAAAATGGGTGCCAAGATTACTGGCATTGGTAGTGATCGCCTAGTGATTGAGGGCGTAGAGCAGTTACATGGTGCAGAGCATTCAGTCATTCCAGATCGTATTGAGGCTGGAACTTTTTTATGTGCCGTTGCTGCCACTGGGGGCGAGGTATTGGTAAAGCGTTGTCGCCCAGATACCTTGGATGCAGTCATTGTAAAGCTCAAAGAGGTTGGCTTGAAAATGGAAATAGGGCCGGATTGGATTAAGGCCTCTATGGCGACTCGTCCTAAGGCGGTGAGTTTCAGAACTTCAGAATATCCAGCCTTTCCGACCGATATGCAGGCTCAGCTCATGGCTGTTAACGCAGTTGCTATTGGTAGCTCCATGATTACTGAAACGATCTTTGAAAATCGATTTATGCATGTCCAGGAACTCAATCGCCTTGGTGCTGATATTGCCATTGAAGGCAATACAGCGATTGCCCAAGGTGTTGAAAAGCTATCTGGGGCTGTGGTGATGGCAACCGACCTGAGAGCTTCGGCAAGTTTGGTGATTGCGGGGTTGACTGCTCAGGGAGAAACTCAAGTCGATCGGATTTATCACTTAGATCGAGGTTATGACCGCATGGAGCAAAAGTTGACCCTCTTGGGGGCCAACATTCAGCGGGTGAAGTAAGCCTGGTGGATAATTGATCCATGAAATTGACTCTCGCCCTCTCGAAGGGCCGAATTTTCGAAGAAACTGCTGAGATCTTATCTAAGGTCGGTATTCGTCCGCTTGAAGACCCAGAAAAGTCACGCAAACTCATTATTGAGACCTCCAATCCCGATGTCCGCTTGATTATTGTTCGCGCCTCTGATGTCCCAACTTATGTCCAGTTTGGTGGCGCTGACTTTGGCGTTGCGGGTTTGGATGTGTTGATGGAAAAAGGTGCTGATGGCTTATATGTGCCGTTTGATTTAAACATCGCCAAGTGTCGCATGTCGGTAGCTGTACGCGAAGGGTTTGACTACGTTGCTGCAGTCAAGCAAGGATCTCGTTTGAAGGTAGCTACTAAGTATGTCAACTGTGCTCGTGAGCACTTTGCCAACAAAGGGGTGCACATCGATACGATTCAACTGTATGGCTCGATGGAGCTGGCACCGTTGGTTGGATTAGCAGATGCAATTGTGGACTTGGTTTCCACGGGAAATACATTGCGCGCAAACGGTTTGGTAGAGGTTGAGCCGATTGCTGATATCAGCGCACGTTTGGTTGTGAATCAAGCTTCGTATAAACGGAAGCGTGCGCAGTTGCAGCCTTTCTTTGAGCAGCTGAAGTAAAGAATAAGATAATTTATCCAATGCCCTCTGCAGAAATTAAAGTCAAGCGCCTAAATAGTAAAGACGCACAATTTAAACAAACGCTGTTATCAAGCCTTTCTTTGCCGATGGCTGATGATGAGGCTATTGATTTAGCTGTTCTCAAAATCTTGACAGATGTCAAAGCCACAGGTGATGAGGCGCTTCTCAGCTTTACAAAGCAATTTGATCGTCTGAATCTTGCTAGCGTTGCTGATCTAGAAATTTCCACTAAAGAGTTAGAGCAAGCCTATCAAGGTTTATCGGTGCAACAAAAAAACGCTTTAGATACTGCCGCCCAAAGAGTGCGCGCTTATCACGAGAGACAAAAAATTGAAACAGGTTGCCATTCTTGGGAATATCAAGAGTCTGATGGAACACGTCTTGGTCAAAAGGTCACGCCACTAGATCGCGTTGGCATTTATGTGCC
>Ga0114959_10003492_pt1 | contig 12328 bp, 11 predicted proteins | sample C_130625_EF_Meta_FD_87317 | JGI IMG/M metagenome (GOLD analysis project Ga0114959, IMG submission 87317) | Freshwater microbial communities from Lake Croche, Canada to study carbon cycling - C_130625_EF_MetaG | ecosystem: Environmental > Aquatic > Freshwater > Lake | place: Lake Croche, Canada...
AGCAGTTGCTTCACCATTGTTAGAGGGTGTGAACTTATCAGGTGCACGTGGAGTTCTCGTCAATATTACGGCGAGCCGAACATTACGTTTATCTGAGACCAGAGAAGTCATGTCAGCCATTCGTGGTTACGCGGCGGAGGATGCCACGATTATCTTCGGTACGGTTTACGATGAATCCTTAAGTGATGCAATCCGAGTAACGGTCGTTGCTACTGGCTTAAATGGTCCAAGAAAAGCACAAAACGAATCGAATGTTGAGATTGTTTGGACTAATAAAGCCACAGGAACTTATGGTCCTCAGTCTGCAGTGCCAGTAACTGGATTAACTGAGTATGCCCCAGTAAGTCCAATCACAGTGAATGCTCATCAAACGATGGTCGCTTCGAACTTTGCTAATCTGCAAAGTGTACCTAATTATGAAATGAATATCCCAGTATTGTCAGAGCCGAGCCAAATGAATGCGCAACCTAGCATTTCTCCACAGGTAACACGTCCAAATCCAAGTCGTGGCGTTGGACAGTTAGGTGCAGCTAGTTCGCCTCAAGCAAAAGCAATGTTGGAAAAGGGCGCAGAATTTTTCGAAATTCCCGCTTTTTTAAGAAAGCAAGCTGATTAAGCTCTAGTTGTTGAGTAGTTAAACGCAGTCATATATAAAACAGTATGATTGAACAATTGACAGTAGTGTGCCTCCGTTGACGACGAAAGCACTACTGTCAGTATTTTTTATAACTGAATTGAAGGAGAGAATATGATTGCTGTTCAACAAAAAGTACCCAATGCAACTTTGTATGAGTTTATTTCTGAAGAAACTGAAGGTTGTACCTTAGGCCCTAACGCTTTTCAGGTAGCAGAAATACTAAAAGGTAAAAAAGTAGTAATCTTTGGATTGCCTGGTGCATTTACTCCTACTTGCTCTGCGCAACATGTACCTGGTTATGTAGAACACGCTGCTGCAATCAAAGCAAAAGGTGTTAATGAAATTTGGTGTGTATCCGTAAACGATGCTTTTGTGATGGGTGCATGGGGTAAAGATCTTCAGGTTGGTAAAGCAGTTCGAATGATGTCAGACGGTAGTGCAGAATTAACGAAAGCGCTTGGTTTAGAGTTAGACTTAGTTGCACGCGGTTTAGGCATTCGTTCACAACGCTATTTAATGATTGTGAATGACGGTGTGGTCGAGCATTTAGCAGTTGAAGCAGCCGGAAAGTTTGAAGTCAGTGATGCCGCCTCTGCTTTAAAAAGCTTATAATCCTCATTTTTTCACGTATCGACAGGTGTATTGCAGCTTATGTTAAAACAAACCACCATTGCTGAACCAATTAAGACGGTCGGGATTGGGCTGCACTCAGGAACAAAATCTAATTTGTTCCTGAAGCCTGCACCAGTTGATACGGGTATTGTGTTTATTCGTATTGATCAAGAACCTCAAACTCCGATTCCTGCAAAAGCAGAAAATATTACTGACACACGCTTAGCAAGTGTTTTACAGATAGGCGAGCATCGAATCTCAACCGTAGAGCACTTATTGTCTGCTTGTTCTGGTCTTGGCATTGATAACTTAATTGTCGAAATCAATGGTGAAGAGATTCCGATTATGGATGGTAGCGCTGCATCCTTTTTGTTCTTGCTGCAGTCAGCCGGACTAAAAATCCAAGAAGCCCCTAAAAAATTCATCAAAATCAAAGAATTAATTGAAGTTAGAGAAGGTGACAAATTGGCAAGATTAGAGCCATTTGATGGCTTTAAATTAGATTTTACGATTGACTTTAAGCACCCAGCACTGGATAAGACCGGCCAGCGATGCATCATTGATTTTGCTAACACGACTTATGTCAAAGAGATTGGTCGAGCAAGAACCTTCGGTTTTGCTCATGAAGTGGAAGCCCTTAGAGAAATGGGACTAGCTCGGGGCGGAAGTTTAGATAATGCTATTGTGCTTGATGAACATCGGATACTTAATAACGAAGAACTACGTTATGAAGATGAGTTTGTCAGACATAAAATCTTAGATGCTATCGGGGACCTTTATTTGGCGGGTTATCCGATTATTGGTGTGTATACTGCTGAAAAATCAGGCCATGGTCTCAATAATCAATTGTTGAGGAAGATGTTTGCCACTCCCCAAAGTTATGAAATCGTCCATTTTGATGATTTTTCTAAAGCACCGACTGCTTTTACAGCGCACTTAACTCAAGAAAACGAATAGTAGTTACTGCGCAAGAGATCAAGCTGATTTGTTTGCAACTTTTTTAGCGTTAAAGAGTAAAAGTTCAATTGCCTGGTAGGTCGGCGATTCTGGATCAGTGGCCCTTAGTAAGGTTTCCCACGACTGAATCTGTGACGCCGAAAGTGCAATTGGATCAGGTTTAGCCTCTTCCTGAGACGTGGTTTGCGGTTCAAGGTTTGATTTTGGTAGGACTTTTAATTGGATTTCCTTTACAGGAAAGCCAGACTCCCGAAAACAATGCAAAAGGCTAGGTAATTTATTTTTAAGCCTTGAGATAATACTAGCTTGACGGGTAAACAAGCGAATCATCCCTTTGTCGTTCATCTCACCAATAAATATATCATTAGAAAAATGACTAAACCCAGTTAAATCAAGAGCTTGATTCAGGGCAAGTTGATATTTTTGGCGTAATTCAAAATTCGTAAAAACCTCTTTTAAAGGGCTATCCTTTAAATTTTTTGATAGAAGTTCAGAAATTTCGTGAGAACCTAATTGATTATTTGTCATGAATAGATCAATTTCTACAATGAAAGGTCGAGTAAGATTTAGGCAATTTTTGATAACCCTGTGGGAAAATAGCAATTAATCGCTACATTCATGGAAATAATATGCATGAATGATAAACTCTTAGATTGAATTTCTACGAAAAACATCATGGTATCTGGACTCTTAAAAAAGATAATTGGCAGTCGTAACGATCGCTTACTTAAACAATACCGTAAAACGGTAATTCAAATCAATGCTTTAGAGCCAAAGTTTGAGGCACTAAGAGATGAACAATTTCCTGAGATAACTCAAGAGTTAAAAGCCCGGGTTGCTGGAGGCGAAAGTCTTGATAATATCTTACCCGAGGCCTTTGCATTAGTTCGAGAAGCGAGTCGTCGCACGATGAAAATGCGACACTTTGATATGCAAATGGTTGGTGGCTTAGTTCTTCATCAAGGAAAAATTGCTGAAATGAGAACCGGTGAGGGTAAAACCCTAACAGCTACTTTGCCGGTATTTTTAAATGCACTTTCAGGTAAGGGTGTTCACGTAGTGACTGTGAACGATTATTTGGCATCGCGTGATGCACAGTGGATGGGTAAAATTTATAACTTTCTGGGACTGACCGTTGGTATAAATCTATCCCAAATGCAACATCAAGAAAAACAAGCGGCTTACGCTGCTGACATAACCTACGGAACGAACAATGAGTTTGGCTTCGACTATTTGCGGGACAACATGGTTCACGATGTTGGCAGTCGAGTTCAACGTGGCCTCAATTATGCAATCGTTGATGAAGTCGACTCAATCTTAATTGATGAAGCGAGAACGCCATTAATTATTTCAGGCCAAGCAGATGATCATACTGATTTATACGTAAAAATGAATGTAATTCCGTCTTATTTAGATCGTCAAATTGGCGAAGAGAAGGCGGATGGAACCGGCGTTGAAAAACCTGGCGACTATGTGATTGATGAGAAATCTCAGCAGGTTTTCTTAACCGAAGCCGGACATGAGAAAGCGGAGTCAATTCTAGTTCAGATTGGTTTGATCAATGATGGTGATTCACTCTACGCACCACAAAATATCGCTTTAATGCATCACTTGCTAGCCACCCTGCGTGCACATACCTTATTCAACCGTGACCAACATTATGTTGTGCAAAATGGCGAGGTTGTCATCGTCGATGAGTTCACTGGTCGCTTAATGGTGGGTCGTCGTTGGTCTGATGGACTGCATCAAGCGGTGGAGGCGAAGGAAGGCGTGCAAATTAATAGTGAAAATCAAACGCTGGCAACGATTACCTTCCAAAATTATTTTAGGATGTATCAAAAGTTATCTGGTATGACCGGAACTGCTGATACTGAAGCCTATGAATTCCAAGAAATTTACGGTTTAGAAACGGTTGTTGTGCCGCCAAACAGAATTAGTAAAAGACTGGATAAACAAGATCAGATTTACAAAACATCCAAAGAGCGTTATGCGGCAGTAATTAAAGATATTAAAGATTGCTATGAGCGTGGTCAGCCGGTGTTAGTTGGTACTACTTCGATTGAAAATTCGGAGTTGATCTCAGATATTTTGACTAAAGAAAAATTACCGCACCAGGTATTAAATGCTAAGCAGCATGCGCGAGAAGCAGAAATTATTGCTCAAGCTGGAAGACCAAAGATGATCACGATTGCCACTAACATGGCTGGTCGTGGAACGGACATTGTGCTTGGTGGCAACGTTGAGAAACAGTCTAGTCTCCTACATGAAGATTCGGCGTTAGATGAGAATCAAAAGCTAGCCAGAATTAAAACCTTAGAAGACGAGTGGCAAGGTCTGCATGAGCAGGTAGTGAATGCAGGCGGTTTACATATTATTGGTACAGAGCGACATGAAAGCCGACGGATTGATAATCAGCTAAGAGGTCGTTCAGGACGCCAAGGAGATCCAGGTTCTTCACGTTTTTATTTATCCTTAGATGATGATTTATTAAGAATTTTCGCAGGTGATCGTCTGCGCAGTGTGATGGATCGTCTAAAGATGCCAGAGGGTGAGCCGATTGAAGCAGGGATGGTCTCGCGCGCGATTGAGTCTGCTCAGCGAAAGGTCGAAGGTCGTAACTTCGATATTCGTAAGCAATTGTTGGAATATGATGATGTGGCGAATGACCAACGTCGTGAAACGTATCAACTTCGTAATCAAGTTCTCGAATCAGATAATGTCGGCGCCTTAATTAATAATCTAAGGGAAGATGTCTTTAGAAGCCTTGTCATGGAATATGTGCCTGCTGAAACATTGCCTGAGCAATGGGAACTTGACGGCTTAGAAAAAGAGCTTAAACAAGATTGGGGATTGGAGATTGCCTTAAAAGAAAAGGTAGAACAAGCCCAAGAGGTTGATGTGGAAGATTTGATTGGCTGGGTTCAAGAAAGTGCCAATACTTTATATCAATCAAAACTAGATCAATCCGACGTAAGTTCATTTGCAGGCTTTGAACGGTCGGTCTTTTTATATAGCATGGACTCTCATTGGCGCGAACATTTAGCTTCGCTTGATTATTTACGTCAAGGGATTCATTTACGTGGTTATGCTCAAAAAGATCCTAAGCAAGAATATCGTAAAGAGTCATTCGAGTTATATGCTGAATTCTTAGAGATTATTAAGCGAGATATTACAAAAACCATACTCAATGTACAAATCCAATCTGCAGAGCAACTGAATGATGCTACTGAAATGATTCAAGAGGATTTAAGTAATTTGAGAGATGTGCAATATCAACATGCCAACTTAGAGGAATCCGAAGCATTAGAATCCTCTGCCCCTGCTCCAATGGTTAATACCATCATGAATTCTGCCCCAAAAGTGGGTCGAAATGATGCTTGTCCATGCGGCAGTGGAAAAAAATACAAGCATTGCCACGGTCAAGTTGTATAGTTTTAATTGTGGTTGAATCAATCGAAAGCAAAGGGCTCAAATTGATTCAACAGTGTTTCATATTTCTATAGAAATTGACTAAATGGCACTCTCAAAACTGCACTCACAGAATCTTTTAGGCCCTATCCTCATTTATTTAATTGGATATGGCTTGATCTTTTTTTCGAAAGGCTTTAGCGCAGCCAGTATCTATACGATCTTGAGTTCTGTCTTCATTTGGGGAATCTATCAGTTAGTAAGACAACATCGGTTTGCAAGGGTTGGGCTCGCCTATAGTGTTTTTTTTATTACCCCAATCTTAAGTCTGACCGGTCAAATCGGTGTCCTTACTGGATTTAATGGTAATAGTTCCTCCCTTAATTGGTTGGGTGTCTCGTTTGTAAGTGCTGGTATTGCATTATTTATTTATCACGATCAATTCACCCTTAAAAGTCTGTTTTTCAACATCATGCAACCTATTCGGTTTAATTCGGGACCTGTTGCGCTAACAAATGTAAAAATTCATGCCTTTAGTAAGAAAAGAGCGTTAATCTATATTCGCTGGATGATTCTTGGAACCTTTTTGTTTAGTGTCATTGCCTCAGGTTTATCACAACTACTCATCTTGAAAGAATCTACGGATGCTTTGGACGTTCTACTTTTTGGCATCGTGTTTGAAGCTTACGTTTACTTTAATTTTGTGGGTATTACGATGATGGCTTTTGGCGCCTTGAATTTATTTGGTGTTCGAACCGTCATGAACTTTAATAGTCCATTTGCTGCACGTAATGTAATTGAGTACTGGCAGCGCTGGCATATAAGCTTATCAACCGTCTTAAAAAATCTCTTTTTCTTGCCATTTAAGAAAACTTTCGGCTTACCAATTGCAATTTTTTTGGTGTTTATTAGTTCTGCGATGTGGCACGGAGTCACTTTGAACTTTGTGATTTGGGGAAGTTTTCATGCCCTATTTTGGGTAATTACCTATTACATTCTAAAGATGATTGCCAATAAACAATTGGCAAAATTATTAGTTTTACTACTCTTTCCATTTATCGTTGTATTAGGTAGACTGATTTTTTCTGAATCCGATTCGAGTATTTTATTCTTTAAAGTACAACAATTGTTTACTTGGAGTACTGATCAAAACAATGTAATAAGTACGCACTTACAATTTGATACAAAGACCTTATTTACGGTTATTTTTGCAACGCTTTTAATTGCTTTTGAATTCACGTTTCCTAAACTAGCTAGAAGATATCATTTTTTGAGACATCCTTATCTCAGCGTAGTTTGGATTATTTTGTGTATTGCCTTTAGTTCTTTTGGAATCGAAGGGGTCTATGGAACTCGGTAGTTGATGGCACTTCATGTAGGTATTCAACCAAATTTTTTTATGGTTTTATATTTTTTTTATTAACTTAGATTTTGATTAGAAAGGAGCTTATGGATGTTACTAACAAATTTAACGTTTCTAATTATTGGTGCTAGTCATATGGCTAAACCAGGTTATTTAATTACCAGCTTACATGAGAACTTGCAAAGCCAAGGCGCAAAGGTACATTCTATTGGAGTTTGCGGGTCAGAACCTAGCCAATGGCTGATGGAGTCTAATGGCTTGTGTGGTGGAGCAGAGAGAGCATTTAATAGCCCCGTTCAGTTATCTTTAGGCAAATCAGCAAAAACAAAACCGATCGGTGAATTGGTGGCACAAGATAAACCCGATGTAGTGGTGGTCATTATGGGTGATACCCTGGGGAAGTATAAAGAACAGATGATTAAATTTAATGTGGCTACCGAAGTAAAAATCCTGTCTAAAAAAATTGCAGAGTTAAACAAACCTTGTTTGTGGGTTGGCCCACCATGGGGAAATGAGGGATATCTGACTGGTAAAACCCATACACGCGTTAAAGATTTAAATGAAGTACTCGCTAGCTCAGTGGCACCTTGTAAATATATTGACTCACTCAAGATGTCAAAGCCGGATGAGTGGCAAACTACGGATGGTCAGCACTTTACCCCAGCGTATTACAAAGAATGGAGTAAGAAAATTGTTGATAACATCAAAGCTATGCCAAACTAGATAAGACATTTTTATCAGCAACCCTGTTAACCAATTTTTACTGAAAGTATCCAAATGGCAGTTAATCTTCAACCACTAAGCCCTTCAGATGTTTTACCAATTGCTGGTATCCAACTTGGTTATGCGATGGCTGGAATTAAGAAGGTAGACCGTAAAGATGTCCTCATTATCACTTTAGCGCCAGGGTCCTCCGTTAGTGGTGTGTTTACTTTAAATCGTTTTTGCGCCGCTCCAGTCCAAATTTGCAAAGAACACCTGCAGCAAACGACGGGTATTCGTGCACTTGTTATTAATACGGGGAATGCCAATGCTGGCACTGGCGAACCAGGCCTTAAAGATGCTAATACTGTCTGTAATGCTGTTGCAGAATTACTAGAAATTTCGCCTACTGAAGTACTACCTTTTTCAACTGGGGTAATTTTAGAACCACTCCCCCTTGCAAAGATTATCGCAGCCCTGCCAACTGCCAAAGAAAATTTAATCGATGCAGGATGGTATGACGCAGCTTTTGCGATTATGACGACGGATACGATGCCAAAAGCATCTTCCACTTCGATTGACATTGCAGGCACCAAGGTATCCATTTCTGGCGTAAGTAAGGGCGCTGGGATGATTCATCCGAATATGGCAACCATGCTCGGTTTTATTGGTACCGACATCGGGATAGCTCCACAATTACTGAACGATTTGACCAAGGAAGTTGCCGATTTATCATTTAATGCCATCACCATCGATGGTGATACTTCGACTAATGACTCTTTCATCGTCATGGCTTCAAATCAGTGTGGTATTTACATTGATAGCACTAGCCATGTTGCATATCAAGCCTTTAGAACCATGTTATTAGAAACTGCTCAAGATCTTGCTAAGAAAATTGTACGGGACGGCGAAGGTGCAACAAAATTTATGACGATTGAAGTAATGGGTGGTAATACTTTAGAAGAATGCAAGATGGTAGGCGAAGCGATCGCTCACTCGCCACTTGTGAAAACGGCATTTTTCGCTAGTGATCCTAATTTAGGAAGAATTCTTGCAGCGATTGGTTATGCTGGCATCAAGGATTTAGATGTGAGCCATGTCCAATTATGGTTGGGTGATGTTTGGGTAGCTAAAGATGGTGGTCGACATCCAGAATATCGTGAGGAAGATGGTCAAAGGGTAATGGCTCCAGCAGAAATTAAAGTAACTGTCGACTTGGGCCGTGGGGAAGTGCGACGGACAATGTGGACTTGTGATTTTTCACACGAATATGTCACTATAAACGCGGATTACCGTTCGTAAAAAACAAGACTCTCGCATCACAAATTATAATAAGCACATGAGTGAAAAATTAGATCAATTTATTGAACGCTTAGAAGTGTTCTTTCCAAAGCCCTTAACCCTTGAAGATTGGCAAAATGCAAAAGCATTTCGCTGGCAGAGAAGACAATCTTTATTAGGCAATTTGGGATTTTTAAAGCCTATTTGGCATTTATCGGACATTTCTTTTGACGATTTACAAGCGATTGAACGTCAGAAAGAATTGATAGTCAATAATACCCAGCACTTTGTAGCGGGTAAACCGGCCAACAATGTGCTCTTAACTGGAGCGCGTGGGACAGGTAAGTCCTCATTGATTAAAGCTTGCTTAAATCAGTTTTACGCCTCAGGTTTAAGATTGGTTGAAGTAGATAAAGAGCACTTATCAGACTTGCAAGATCTTACCGAGATTTTGGCTACCAGACCTGAGAAATTTATTGTTTTTTGTGATGACTTATCCTTTGAAGATGGTGAGGCAGGATATAAAGCACTCAAATCTGCTCTAGATGGTTCTTTATCTGCTCAAGTTGAAAACGTATTGATATACGCCACTTCGAATCGTAGGCATTTATTGCCCGAATATATGAAAGATAACGAAGGTTATCAACATGGTTCCGATGGTGAGATCCACCCTGGTGAAGTTGTTGAAGAAAAGATTTCCTTATCCGAGCGCTTTGGTTTGTGGGTCTCTTTTTACCCACCTAAGCAGGATGAATATTTAGAAATCGTAGCGCACTGGTTGGCACATTTTGGCCAAGATGCCTCAGTAATTGAAAAAGCGAAGCCTGAAGCATTAGTTTGGGCTCTAGAGCGGGGATCAAGATCAGGCCGCGTCGCTTGGCAATTTGCAAGGCATTTTGCAGGCGCACATTAAATGACAAGGCCCATTACGGAGGTTGCAGTAGGAATCATTATCAGTCGTGATAACGATTTCTTACTAGCGAATCGGCCAATCGGTAAGCCCTATGAAGGCTATTGGGAGTTCCCAGGTGGAAAGATCGAAATAGGTGAAACTACTCACCAAGCTTTAGTGCGAGAACTTCGAGAAGAACTTGGCATTGAAGTCTTGGAAAGTGTTGAAATTGGGGTAATCGAACACGACTATCCGCATGCCTATGTTCGACTTCATTTGCACATTGTCAGAGAGTGGACTGGAATTCCGGTGGGCCTAGAGGGTCAAGAACTTGCTTGGCAGTCTAGTCGAGTATTAGCTGACTGCAACTTACAGCCCTTATTACCAGCAACGATTTCAATTATCGAATTGATGCAGAATAAAGATGTCTAATTTTCTCTATAGGAATTTATAAAACTTACTTTATTAAGCCGCTTAGTGAAAACCGTTCATCAACAAATTACTAAATTAGCGTTAAGCTAAATCACAAATTACAAAGCATTAAATTAAAATCAATAGCACCCGTATACGCTGGCGGCTTGCCAGTCGTAGAACTTTGTAAAAAACGAATCCAGAGAACATGTTTGTTGGCACTAATTTCAGGGATTAAAACTTGGTTATCAATATCCACACGAATTAATTGATAAGATTTGCCAGTAAGTGGCAATTGAAAAGAGCCATTTTCAGTAGAATAAGATTTGGTATCACCAGACTGACGAAGTAGCTTTAGAAAAAGGTGGCAAGTAGTCTTCCAATCATTAAAAGCCGGGGTATAGGAGTGTAATTGGGCTCTTCTTTGATCAGCTGGTAGTTGCTGCCAACAGTACAAACTAGGCAAATCAACGGGACTTGTTGCACCAGCAACACTAAGTCTAGAGCGAATAATCGATAACCATTCGTTTTCATTAATTAAAGTATTCGGCTTCCCGATTAAATTATTTAAAGAATGAAGTGAGCTTTCAATTTGTACAATGACAGATTCCAAGGCTTCAGAATTCACTGACTGTTCTTGTCTTAATCCACAAAGATAAAGCCTTTGACGATCCAATTCTTTTAATAAATTTGATTTTAAATCCGCTCTTGAAGTGACATCGCCAATATCAAAAAGAAGAGAAATAGCATTTAAATGAAGCTCAGGATCATCTGATTGCATGAAAATTTCTTGTCTGTGAAACAAATACTCCAAGCGCAGCAAACTGCGCACGGTTTCGTTAGAAGGGTATTCGTAAGTTAACAAGGAATTAACAATCAAATGGAAATTAAAATGAAGTTATTAGTATGAGATTTAATTATGAAATGCACAAGAAAAAATCTTATAAAAACAAGAATAAACCTTATAAAACAAGAATTTTCTGATGAATATCCATCACCTGCAAATTCAAATCGATTAAAAATCCATCATTATTGATTACATAGTCAGCATTTTTGAGACGTTCCTCGCGAGACATCTGAGCAGCCATAATTTTTTCAACTTGCTCGCGGGGTAATTTATTCCGGAGAACTACCCGCTGAATTTGCGTTTCAACTGAACAGTCAGTAACGATAATTTTTTTAAAACGTCCTTGCCAATTATTCGATTCAAAGAGTAAGGGAATCATGAAAATAATGTAAGGGGGATTTTGGCTCAAAGCCGCCTGAAGTGCAGCATGGCTGGCTTCTTTAATGAGGGGATGCGTAATACTTTCAAGAACAGTGAGTGCCGGGCGATGAGTGAAGACGTACTCTCTCATTTTTTCACGATTTAAACTACCATCTTCCATTAAAAACTCTTTACCAAAAGCAGCCTCAATTGCAGGCATTGCAACACCACCTGCACTCGTTACTTGATGTGCTAAGGCATCGCTATCAATAATTTGGGCGCCTAAGCGATTAAATTCTTTAGCTGCTAAGCTTTTCCCACTGCCGATTCCTCCAGTTAAACCGATGGTAGTGATTTGTTTAGTTGTTTCGCTCATATATTGTCTTAACCTAAAAAAGTGCTTATAAAAAAAGTTTTAAATACTATATCGAAGATGGCTATCAGACCAGCAATACAAAGGTAAGGTCCGAAAGGAAAAGCTTGTTGATGATTTAATTTATTTAATTTTAACCAAATAATACCTCCAAGTAAGCCAATTACGCTGGAAATAAATAATATAGGTAAGACATAAGAATATCCTAATACAGCCCCAAAAGCGGAAAGTAATTTCGCATCACCCATCCCGATGCCATGTTTCTTAGTAAAAAGAAAATAGAAAAAATTCACACCCCAAATTAAAGAATATCCAAAAATAAGGCCAATGATCGATTCAAATGTCTGACAAAATCCAAAGCTGGTAAAACTATTAACGAGTAGTCCAATCATCATGAGTGGCAGTGTTAAGTAGTTGGGTAACTGCATAGTACGAAAGTCAATAATAGCCAGGGTAATAACAATAACCGTAATAAATAGACAATA
>Ga0114959_10003496_pt1 | contig 12325 bp, 7 predicted proteins | sample C_130625_EF_Meta_FD_87317 | JGI IMG/M metagenome (GOLD analysis project Ga0114959, IMG submission 87317) | Freshwater microbial communities from Lake Croche, Canada to study carbon cycling - C_130625_EF_MetaG | ecosystem: Environmental > Aquatic > Freshwater > Lake | place: Lake Croche, Canada...
ACGGAGTCGCGGACCCGGTAGGGTAAGCGACGGAGTCGCGGACCCGGTAGGGTAAACGAAGTAACCCGGTAGGGTAAGCGAAGTGACCTGGTAAGGTAACGGAGTCATCTGGCTCTGCGGACCTGGTAGGGTAAGCTTTGCGGACCTGGTAGGGTAACGAAGTAATCTGACTCTGCTAGATAAGCGACGTAGTCGCAGACCCGGTAGGTGCATTCAGAGGCCAGGTTCTTTTTTTGTTAGAATCAAGTCTGGGGGAAAGCAATAATGACAATGCCGGATCCGCCGTTGCCAGGAATACCGTTGTACGCGCCACCTCCTCCGCCACCGGTATTGGGGCCGCCGTTGCCGCCGAGACCACTGTAGGCGGAGATATTATTTTGATTCGCTTGTGCTTCGTTCGTCTTGCCGTTGCCGCCGTTGGTCAGACTGGTATCGGTGTCACCATACGTCTTGAAACCGCCATTAAATTCAGCCGAACCACCGCCGCCGCCGCCTTTACCACCTTTCAAACTATCATTCAGGAATGAATAATCATATTTAGAACCACCCCCTGCTCCACCGCCGCCCCAATAATACTTACGGTAAGGAATAGAATTAGGATGGAAATCGGCAATGATGGGGCTCGTGGTTGCGTTGATTTGAACACCGTTTCCTCCGGTAGGACCATTCGCGGCACTGCCCGCACCACCACCGCCACCGCCCGTGGCGAATAAAGCACCATCTCTGAAGGGGCGCTCCCGGTCTTTGCGGCGGCCCCGCCGTTGTAACCTTGGCCGCTGGTACCGGCACCCGCACTCGCAGCTAGATTGAGAGGGAATCCCGCGGCACCGCCGCCACTGGCGCCCGCACCACCACTCCCATTGGCGTTCGCACCGCCGCCACCGCCGCCAGCGGCGGTGATGGACGAACCACTGAGAGTAGGTTCATTGAAGGTAACAGAGCTGGACATACCCTGCTTTCCACCATAACTGGCGCTATAAGAGGTGATAGTGGTCGTGATAGGACCCGACCCCCCGGCACCTCCGCCACCCACTGTGACCGCAATCGTATTGCCCCCATTGCCCGTGGACGGTAAAGTGACCGACGACATGACCACTTGACCGCCGCCACCACCTCCTCCCACGCATGTGCCGCCACCGCCGCCGCCACCCACCGCGAAAATATAGATGGTACGGGCCGAAGTGCAAGTATAGGTGATAGTATAAGTTGCAGATGTGCCGGGAGCCAAATATTGAGGCTGGAACGCATACACATTGTAGATAGTATTACCATAGGTCGAATTACTCAATACAGTATCGGTAACGATATCCACATTGTATGCATTACTGGAAGCTTTATTGACAGTAACAGTGATATTTGGGGTTGCTCCTGCGACATTGGCGACTGCCATATTATTCATTGGGTTACCAAGCCCATCTTGTGTGAATCTACCAAATATATATAAATTATTATTAAGCGAGTCAAAGTGCATCGCTTCTACAACACCACCTTTAACACCATTAGAAACACCTGACCATATACCAGTAGCCAAATTGTATTGGGCAAGGTTATTGACGTTGATGTAATTTGCACCGTTATTATTGGATACGAGGGTAAATTGACCTCCCACGTATACAATTCCCCGATTGGGGTCCACTGTAACTGCATTGACTATATTAAAGTCACTACCCGTAGTCGTATTCGTAGTCAGTCCTAATCCCAAGCCAAGCGATTTCCATGGCTGAGGTATATTATTACCATCTGCTACTGTACTCATGGCAACACCCTTTGAATTTAAACCAGCCACGGTGGTGAAAGAACCTCCTACGAAGGTGGAATTTGAGTAATAATCATAGTACATGCATCTACATTGTTGACCAGAGCCGCCGGGAATATTTGCAATTGCTTTGACAGTTCCAGTAGGATTATTGACATCAAACCAATATGAATTATAAGGACTACCCGCAGTCATGCAATATATTATTCCAGCTTTACCGTTGAAAGCCATACAACGACTTGCCCCCCAGTTAGAGACAGCTGCCATTGTTGATACATAAGGAAAATTATTATTGAGATATGTGTAACTAGTATTTGTTGCCGAACGTAAATTTTCGTAATCACCGTAATCAAGCCAATATTTTCTTCCGTCGTAGATTAATTTGAATATACCGATTCCTGAACCGTTTGTAATGAATCCATTCAATGCACCATCTAACGAATAATAAATATTGCTTGCGGAAATACCAGGTAGAGATAGATTGTTCGGACTAATGTATGTTGTTTCATTATAAGCTCCTGAACCAATCCGCCATATAGTAGCAACGGTGTATCCGTTTATCCGAGTCAATGATGTGATACCTCCTGAAAAAGTAGTATTTAAACCGAATATTACCTGACCATACGGCAAACCTACATTTGTCCAGTTATTATTGTTGTAATAAAACAGAATATTGTTACCTAGATTAAAAGCGCCACCCACCCATAATTTATTTTCAACCGGATCATATGTAATGGAACCTGTAGGAACCCCACTACCGTTAACCGTGCCAAAGCCGCCATTTGTTCCCCAGCCATAACTGGCACTCGGGCCTATATTATGCAAATCGTCCCACGGTACTTGACAGGTGACCGTTTGTGCAGTTCCTGTTATCAAAGTCCCATAATACGGGGTAAATGTATAGGTATAACTCGTATTTCGTGATACATTACTATCCGTAAAGGTTAAATAAGATACTGGGTTGTTCGTGACTGTACTTGTAATCGGTGATATCGTGGCCCCGTCACTACGTGTCACTTGAATACTTGTAAAACTACCATAAAATTTGAACGATGCATAACTGGTTGTAACAGCATACTGTGATCCACCGGTGGTCGTAAACGGAATAATTACCGGAGGATTGGTATTACTGTAACCCAATGCGACTTGTGAATAACATGCTCTATCGGAAGTTGTGGCGGTATTTTTATTTGGCCAAGAAGACAATGTTTGGGTCGTTTGAGAGGGTACAATAAACCAGTCTCTACCGTTATTGACCGAAAAATAAATCACACTGCTAGTATGAATAATGAAAACCCCCACGGTCTGACCCACCGTCAATGAATTCGGACCAGTTGGATAAGTATTATTTACAATGGCTACGACATTGGGATCCGCCTGTTGAAATCCGGCAAATTTTAATCCGTTGGTACCAATATTTGGCACATTGATGCTTTTATAGATCGTGGTGAATCCATCGGTCGTATAAAAAGCGTAGCGACCATCTATCGTAAATACAAAATTCAGACCATTTCCATCGCTGTCAATGTCAAAAACTCTTCCCGAACCTAATGTGGTGTAGGCAACCGTAGTCAATGTCGTGGGGTTCGTATAACAATTCATGTTGGGATTGAATAACTGATTCCAGGTAGTTCCATTGTCAGTTGAAAATATAAAATGAGGTCTTGTAGAGGATGCACCACCTGTTCCAGCGATCCATACATTCGTGTACTGCGTACCTTGAAGGTTCAATTTGGAAAAAAACCTGAGAGTTTGGAGGCCCCCGGGCGTATTGGACGTATTACTCAATGTCGTAATTGGAATAAAATTGTACCAATGTTTTCCATCGGTAGATTTCACGACAACTGCATTGGGTGTCACTTTTGTCAATGTGGCACCGCTTTTCGTATAATAACTTCCACTTCCAACCGCCATCCATGTATTGTTGGCGTAATAAACGCTACTTGGCGAGAATTGGGAATTTATATAGGTACTTCCGCCACATACATCGCAGTAGTTAACTGTATTGTAGTCCCCGTTCAAATAGTAGTTACCAATGATAGATGGTCCAATGGAAGGAGTACCGCCAATATACAAGACCACAAAGGTGCTATTTCCGTCGCTTGCGGTTGCATAATTATTCGCATAATAAATGAGATTTGCAATACCAGTGGAACTCTGAGCAGTCCAAGTGACATTGTCCGGAGAAGTATACACACCTTGAAATTTATAAGGACTACCCTCGTAATAGTTCAACGCGACGATTCCGGACTGACCACCTGGCAACAACGCACTACCGGAATTAGCGGTAATCAAGTAATAATTGGTGTTACCAAGACTTGATGTTTGTGGCTTATACCAGTACAGACCATCGTACGAATAAATAGGCGGGTAATTCGCTTGCCCGTACATGAGTATGTTGGCCGTACCAGTAGGAATAATCGGAGACGCCGACAAGGAAAATCCCGGTCCGACCGTCGTACCGTCCGCACCAACCGGAATAAACGTATACGAATACGTGATGTTCAGCACCGATGTGTCTTGGCAACTTGTATCAGTTATTAGAGAAGAAGATACCGTAACATTTGATGGACTCGTCTGATTGTAATAAAAAGAGGCATAATTACCGGTAATGACAAACTTGATCAACCCATTTCCCGGGGTCGCCGTAACATTCGTAATATAGGGGGTATACGCTTGCACCGTAGCTCCCAGATACGAAGGGTCATAATAAGGGACAAAATTGTAAATATACGACGATTGGCTAGTATAGTTTTGCACCACATAGGTAGTCGTAGATTGCGCAAGGGTAGTTAACAAGGTAGTACCGCGGGATATCTTCACATTTGCATAATTGCCGGCCATGGTGAAGGTCACGGTACCTCCCGAAATAGACGTCGTCACTTGGTTCAATACCGGTACCCGAATGGATGCTGGCGCTCCGACCACCATTTGATAATTGGTCGGGTAAAATGTGTATACGTTGGACGGGTCGTTAGCTATATTCGCATCTATGTACACCGCGGTTCCCAGAGGAACATAAGTGAGGCCCGATACCAACAAACTGGTGCCGCTATAGATGGACATGGTATTGTATGAACCCGCCACATAAAACGAGATTTGGCCGTTTTGCGCGGCGGAAAACGTCACCGCATAAATGTACGCCGGGGTCACGCACATCACGCCATTGGCCGCTTGCACCCCCATCGCATACGGCACCAGCGAATACAGGGCCGGGGCGAAGCTGTTGTACGACGCGTCCGTCCACACCCATCCCCCACTCAGATGTTGCACCTGAGCCGCCGACACGTACTGCGTCGCGGCGCCCTGCGTGAACGGCGGCGTCCGTTGCACGGCAATATAACTGAAGACACTCTGCGGGTCCAGGGTCAACGTATTGGCCGCCATCGTGCCGTTGCTATTGTAGCTCGTGTTCATTGCGAGTACATTCAGACTGGCCGCCAGGGGCGTCCCTCCCGCCATCTTTTGGTGGTAAAAGGCGTATAGGACGCTAATCTCCATGGGCCGCATGACCCGATTGAAGCTGCGCATGTCGTCCATCTTCCCTACAAACTGGTTGCTTCCACTGGACCCCGCCGCGGCCAAGTAGGTCGCCGTCCATGTCTCCTCTACGTACGCCGGAGCGATGCCCGTCGCCGCGTACACCTTGCCATTGGTGTGTAACGACATGGCTGCGACCGACCCGCTGCATTCCACCGTGAAACAGAAGAAATTCCAGGTCCGTGGCACGGCCGCGGACGACGGGTCCGACGTTGTGATGGTCGTCCCGTGGTAGTTCGCCGAGACCCACGCCTTGCCCGTCGGGGCGCCCGTCGTGTTCAAGTTGATTTGGAGAACGGGGGTCGCTACCACCCTGGAACCAGATGTCGTGTTTACCGTCACATAGACCAACATGTCTCCGCCCTGGATGGTCGCCGGCCAGAACCATCCGGAATAGGACACCCCCGCGCCGTCGTCCGACGACGGCGTCGTGAAGGGGCTAGTGTTCATCACATACCCTTGATTGAACGAAATGTCCTTGGCGCCCAGGGCCGACCCCCCCGACTTACTACTGGACTCCAGAGTGACGCCTCCGGCGCTGTTGGTGACAATCATCGCATCATAGTTCGCTAAACCGGTGCTGTAGTTTTGCAATGGAATTTTGATAGCGGTAGGTGCGGACATGATGGCACCCCCGTGACGACGAATATATATTTGACGGACATTTGCCGGTTGCCGGACCGACCGCTGCCCCCGGGGGGCCTCGTGGTCCAAGAGGACATAAACAGTTATCACGGTATATAGGTAGTATTGGTTCCCATGTGGAGTTCCATTATCGTGATTGTTTGGGCCACCGCGGCCGCCTTTTCCACTCCATTCACCCTACCCCTATTATGTCGGCGACCCGTCGGGTACCCGCTATCCACGCGCCTTGAGGTCCAGATCCCGGGATTTGAATCCCCCGGTCCGCGGGATCCACAGAAACCGGATCCTACCGACCGTGGACAACGGATTTGGGACGGACTTGCGGACCTGGTGCGTCTGCTGTTTCCGTGGACATTTCGTCACCGCGCATCGCGCCGCGGCAAGTACCAGCGGTGCATTACGGACCAAGACTGTGTGTTTCCGCAGCGATGTTTCCCGCATCCCGTGTTCAAGGGAGAGAAATTCTGCAGTTCGGGGTGGGGGAGTCCGATCACGGTGAGCGATTATGCGTTCAATTGAGTTATGGCTTGGACCCGTGTTTTACCCTGGTGTGTATTTGCATACCAGAAAATTGAAATAAATGTATAGGATCCTTCGTACCGATCCTATACACTCGTTGGAATTCGCCTCCATGGACTACGCATCCAAGTCGCTCACTGAACTTCGGACCCTCTGCCGCGAACGCGGACTCACTGGCTATTCGGGCAAGCCCAAGGCGGCGCTCGTGACCATGTTGACTGGTTCGGGTCCTGTTCCGGGTTCTGTTCCGGGTCCGAGCCCTGCTACTACGTTACCGCATGTGGAGGTGGAGGCGCCTACGGCGCAGCCGCTGCGTCAAGAGGTCCTATGTGGTGACGCCCTCCTTCTCTTGCCCACGTTGCCCAGCGAATCCGCCCAGATAGTGTTGGCCGACCCACCCTACAACATCGGCAAGGATTTCGGCAACGCGAGTGACCGGCAGCCTCTGGACGTCTACTTGGCGTGGTGCGACCGTTGGATCCAGGAATGTTTGCGTATCTTGAAGCCCAATGGCACGATGTTCATCTACGGGTTCAGCGAGCATCTGGCCCTCATCCTGTCCCGCATTCCCCTCGCCGTCCAGCGTCGGTGGCTCATCTGGCACTATACCAATAAAAACGTTCCCTCGCTCCAGTTCTGGCAGCGGTCCCACGAGAGCATCTTGGTGCTGTGGAAAGCCGACAAGGTGTTTCATCGCGACGCCGTGCGCGAACCGTATACTGAGGGGTTCTTGAACGGGGCGGCGGGGCGGACACGTCAGGCCACGCGCGGCCGATTCTCCAAGGGCGACCAGACGACCACGTACACGGCACATGCGAACGGGGCTTTGCCCCGCGATGTCCTCAAAATCCCCGCGCTCGCGGGCGGAGCCGGCGCCGGGGAACGTGTCAACCATCCCACGCAGAAACCGTTGGCCCTGTGCGACCGTCTCCTGCGGTCCTGCGAACAGGCCGCCACGGAAGGCTACGTCTTGGTGCCCTTTGCCGGGTCCGGCAGCGAATGCGTCGCCGCAAAAAAAAGGGGGCTGCCTTTCGTCGGCATGGAACTCAACCCCGAGTATGTGAGCCTCATCCACGAGCGTCTGGCCCAGGAATCGGGTCCTGTATGAACCCTACGCTACCCCACCTGTTTTTTTTGCTTTGCGTTTTGTGTGATTAGGGTTCGGTCACTGTAGGATCCGTAGGACCCGTAGTTTCCGTAGGACCCGTAGTTTCCGTAGGATCCGAGGCCATGATGAGATCATACAGTTGCATGTAGTTGAGCCGACGCTTCGGTAAAATGCGGCATGACCCCACCACAAATTCGGCCATCTCGTCGGTCAGATGCACGGACATCCACAGTTGCGACGACATGCTGAACGAGATGGACATGCTGGACCCCTGGATCATGTTGGTTTCCCAGCCCACGACGGTGCCCTTGTTCTTGCCCGTCTTGCCCAATTTGGGGGTCCACGTGTACGTGGCCGGGTTGACCGCGGGGTAGTCGCTGGGGATCAAATACCAATCGTACTGGAGATGGGTCGCCACGGCACCTTCGCCACCCCCCTCGCCGCCGCTATCGCGGCGAGCCACGATGGAGTAGTAGTCAAAGTTCTTGCGCCGGTTGATTTCGGCCACGATGGCCGCGAGGTCCCCGGGTTCCTTGTCGGAGCACACGGTGGTCAGGCGGTACGAACTGATTTTGAACGACTTTCCCCCGGCATCGTACTGCGTGGATTTGTTGGAGAGACCGCCCAATGCGCACGTGATGTCGGCCCCGGGGCGGTGGGACCCGTGACTCTGGTCGGCCACGGGACATCCCGACGCGACCAAGATGGCCGCGTTGATGTCCTCCCAGGGGGTCTCCTTGATGGGGTCGTTGTTGATGAGGTGGTACCCCTTGACACTCTTGGTGAAGTTGGCGGCCAGCTGACGACGCATCTCGGGATTCATGGTTTCAGGGTGGAGGGGTTGAATGGTGTCATTCGCCGATACCATTCAACGAGGTAATTCAATTTTTACGTGGCTTCGTGACTTCGTTATCCGTGGCCCCGTGACTTCGTTATCCAAGGACGATATAGGATCCTATACATGATTCTGGGGAGGGTCGGTGGCGGCGCAAACGGACCGGTCTGTCCCGTCACCAGTCCCGCCAGAGGTTGCCCGCGTACAAGGACGGCAGGCGAATGGGACCCGCCTGGTCCGCTTCCGCATTCACATTTGCGTCCGCTAAGCTACCGGGATGATGCATGCCGTCGCGGCGTTGCTGGGCTTCCTTCTGTTCCCATTGGCGGAGCCGTTGGAGGGTCGCCACATGACGACGAATGAGGTACATGGTGAGTTCGTCGTGTTCCAGGACCCCCCGTCCGTCGGTGCCTCCGTACGATTTGCCGCGCTTCTTGGACATAATGATCGTGCTTTCCGGAGGGGTGGGGACGGCCGCCGACCGGGAACCCGCCCCCGGGCCCTCTGGAGGTGTCGGGGGTGCGGGAGGCAGTTTTGGTATCGGAACGGAAGGAACGGTAGGGCGCTCCACCACACCGACCATCGCTAAAATGGTCCGAGGGGAGGCGGCCAACCACAAGAAAAAGGACATCATGAAACTCTTCATCATGATGCTTGATGGTACCAAGAGACGTATAGGATCCTATAGCATAATTACGGTGGGATAATTTTACATGGTTTTGGGCTATTAGATGGTGGATGGACTATGATCCTATAGGTTCTGTTGGGTTGGGTTGGTCTCCGAACCACCCGTGGAAAAAAAGAGGGGGTGGGGAAAAGGCGGGGTTAGGGTTATACCATTACACACAAACTAAGAGGACATCTTCTACGTGAATTACACACACACTAGGCGAACATCTTCGCTACTCATCGCTTCGTTCTCCAGGATTTCCAGGTCGGCTTCCTCTAGAATGTCGTCAAAACGTTTGTTCATCGCAAAGATGTCGGCTTCCGGCTGTTCCTTGGGGTACCGCCCTAGCATGATGGACACCAACTGGTGCATGGTGAACCCTTGGGCCACGAGCCGCCGCGTGACTTCTTCCGCGTCGCAGACGTTCGTTTCTTCGTCCTCCTCGTACTCGTTCTCTTCCTCGCTGTCCAGGTCTTCTTCGTCGTCGTCGTCGTCGTCGTCTTCCTCCTCGTCCGCGTCGCTGTTGACCAAGGGCGACCGGCAGCACGGACACGCCGTGTTGTGCACCATGGCCGTGGCCAGGCATTTGAAACAGAACCGGTGGCCGCACTCCGTGACGCAATTATTTTTCTGGGAATCAATGGTATCGTAGCATATGCAGCATTCGTGCACGGAGGACGGGGCCGCTTCTGCCTCCGTGGCCATGGTGTCATCCGTCCCCCAAGAGAATGTCGTTTCTTCGTCCAGGAAGGGGAAGACCTCTGACACTTCTTGGGACGACGCGTCTTCGTGGTCGCACCACAAGCAACCACCCGGTTCCGTGTGAGCGAGCTGGTTGGGCTGGTACTCGGGGAAACAGCCGGAGCATGTGGAGGCGCTTGTGTTGTCGGTGGGGGTCGGGTTCGGGGTCGTCATGTTGGCATGGGGTACCAAGAATCTTGGTACAAAAATGGCGTTTCAATTTTAATAATCACTTTCTACCGGACCTTGAGTGTCCGAGCCTTTCTATTTGTTCGCTTCTTGGTACGTCGTTTCCCACCTCCGTAATGGATCCCGTAAAATGGACGACGTATGAGTTCAGTTAGTACGGCCAAATCGTCGGGTCCAAATAAGGTGGACATGGTGTATTCCTTGGTTTGCGTGCATTTTATACCCGGAAACAAGGTAATATTATGAATGGGTTCATTCGCTAAGAAAAAGCAATTATCGTGACGATTTTCTCTTTTATCGGGAAGTTGAGTGGTTTTATGAAACCATATGATATCTTTGTTTCGTTTGAAATGAGCCGAGTGAATGTTCTTGATCTTGATGGTATCTTGACGAAAATGATAATGATTATCCCATAGACCACTGTGGTTTGGTACAGTAGTAGGTTTGGTAAATGCGATGCCCTGATTTGGATACAGTTTGATATAGTATTTTTCATGGTTTATCATGATTGAGGTAGGGCCACACGAAGAAATATCCAATACTTTATTTCTGCCATGAAAAAATTGAACATTTGGAAGTGGAACTGTTTCAATGGTAACATTTCGTGGGTCGGTGTAATAACTGTAAAACGTGTTATAATCAAATCGCGTGGTCATTGTATATATTGCCCCCATATAATTCCATGGCCATCTCCGTGTACCGAGAATTCCGTTCCAAGGATACGGGTAGTCATATAGGAAGTATAGAGGTTGAACTGGGTCGCAACGGAACCCTACATGTGGTGATTCTCGGTATCCATGAGGATTACCCCACAAAATATGGTCAGGCACTGTTGGATGTTACGATGGTTCCTGATGACATAGAGCGTTACGACGCCATTACGACCATCATGGAAAAAATCACACAAGACCATCTATATGATCAACCCAACCTGGTTTACAACGATTTCATATTGTGCGAGGACGCATTTGTTCAAGCCCATCCCGAACGCTGTTGTTCGGAAGGTGGCCCGAATATATGGAACACATGGATGCCCTGGACACGTGAAAACGCGGCCTTCTTGGAATTATGCGAGGATGGCGATGTAGTCAACCGAAAAATTCTACCCGGTAAATTGGTTCAAGGGAACTCTCAAATAGAATTTATCTACGATTTCCCTATCCAGGATTACTAGGAAAAGGTTTCGGTGGGGTAAATTTGTGCACTCCATTTACCCACTTTGGAAATTAGTGCAGACAATATGGTTGATTCAAGAAACATGTTGCAAGTATGTTTCAAATATGAATCGGCGCATTTTGGGTAAACGGATTGTACTAATTTACCCACAATTGGAAATTGGTGTATTCAACCATATAAAGATTTCAGAAACATGTTTCTCATAAATATCACTATGGTGAATTATACCTGCGAAACGTGCAATTTTACCACTATTCTATCGTGGGTATATAAGCGTCATATTGCTTCCAAGAAACATATCAAATTGATTGCCAATACACAGCTCGGTGATACCAAGAATGATTCTTGTTTTTCTTGCAGTAAATGTTCCAAAAAATACACTTCTCGTTCCGGGTTGTACAAACACAAGTGCCAAATAAAAGAGGAAACTTCTGTACCTAATCATAGTGTTCTTGATACCATAGATGCAATGAGGAATAAAATAAGCCTATTAGAAAATGAAATAATGTATTTGAGAAATCAGTCCAGTGGAAATATTGAAGTCACCAACCACATTACCAACAATAATTTCTATTTTAATTTTTTGAATACACACTGCAAAGATGCTATGAATATTGACCAATTTGTCAAGAATATTGTCATTACAAACAATGATATCGGTGAATTTGTCGTTCAACCGCATTTTTGTGACGCCTTTTCTAGATTTATAATTCGTCAGTTGGAAAAAATACCAACTATCAAACGACCTTTGCACTGTATTAATCCGGACAATACATTTGCCATTTTTGCAGTAAAAATGTGCGATAAATGGACGTCGGAAGACCTATATGCATTGGAAGATTATATACGCAGTAGTGATATGCGCGAGAATGACATGTCTGATAATAGTATGGTGATTCCAATGTGTCTGGACAAAATGTACGAGAGAATTTTAGATTCTTACCAACAGGATGTTGATTCCGAACCCACATGGGAAGAAGCACGGGAAAAAATGGAATCGGGAGCCAGTGTCAATAATAAAATGAAGACGATTATGAATATTAAAACGTGTGGGACTTGTGATTTGATAATTGCTTAGACGCGGTCATCCAAGAGGACGTATAGGATCCTATACCGTCCTTTGGTACGGCGGCGAAAATTGATTCC